>Ga0315282_10001290_pt1 | contig 47748 bp, 46 predicted proteins | sample YL17G07_20_MG_FD_203693 | JGI IMG/M metagenome (GOLD analysis project Ga0315282, IMG submission 203693) | Sediment microbial communities from Yellowstone Lake, YNP, Wyoming, USA - YL17G07_20 | ecosystem: Environmental > Aquatic > Freshwater > Lake > Sediment | place: USA: Wyoming | collected...
AGCTGGGGCAAACCGAGAATAAGAATCAAAACTTTATAAATTTATCAGCCGCGATAGTTTAAATCACGAATTGCTATCGCGGGTCTACTACTGGGTATGAAGAAAATAAAAAATAATTGGCTTTATAGCCAAATTGTCAGGGAGCATTTTCTTAATCCCAAAAATGTTTTATGGGACGAGAAAAACTATCAATATGACGGAAAAGGCACAGCCGGAAACCCCATTTGTGGCGACCAAATGATTCTTTGGATCAAGGTTGATCCCAAAACCCAGAAAATCAAAGATTGTAAATGGCGGACTTACGGCTGTGGGGCAGCCATTGCCTCTACTTCGATGCTCTCAGTGATGGTTACAGAGAAAGGTGGCATGCCTTTTAAAAAAGCCCTAAATTTAAAACCCCAAGAGATTGTTAAAAGATTAGGCGGGTTACCAGCTTTAAAATTTCATTGTTCAGTTTTGGGACAGGCGGCCCTAAAAGAAGCGATTAATGATTATCTTAAAAAGCAAAAAAGAAAAAAATAATATCTTTTTTCTTAAATTACTATCATTGATGATAGCAATTATTTTATTGTAATAATTTTTATCGGGCACACTTCTGCCGCCTCCTGAATGCAATAAACTTTGTCTATATTTAATTCAAAATTTTCCCCGACTTTTTTTGAATTTTTTAAAACCGCTAAGCCGTCTTTTTCGCTGAGCTCAAAAAATTTCGGACAAACTGCCACGCAGGCTCCGCAACCAAGACATTTTTTTCGTTGATGAATAATTTTGGGCATATTTTAAATTTAAAACAGTTTTTAATAAAAAGCAATTCTAAAAAAATAGGGCCCTAACTAAATAGAGCCCCGGTCACGTATTTGGCTTCTGTGCCGTTTCCACTTATTTGCAACCGCCTTTTGAATTGTCAATTGTTCCTCTGTAAGTATTTTGGGAAGAACAAAAGGGTTCTGTCCGCAGTTGCCGCACCTATCCCCCTTATCAGGATTTGGTGTTCCACAATGCAGGCACACCAGCCCATTAGGTTCCCATTTTAGTTCCGGTTGCATGGAATCACCTCCTTTGGTCTTACCACTCCCAGAATTATGAGGCATAAGAAAATTAGACCTAATCCAAAGAGACTACCTATGACCAATTTCCAGAAAGGGACAGAAGAAGTGGGATAGAAACTTTCATAGTCGCTTGTCCCCGTCATTGTGAAAACAATAAGCAATCCCGAAATAAACAAAATCCCTCCAAGCAATATTCGTTTTTTGTCCATGGCAATTCCTCCTTTTTAGAATTTAAAATCCTATTTTATATATAGCATATTTTTTTGGATTTGTAAAGCCCTCTGGTTTTTTATCCAACAATGGTTTGATATAATGAATTAATATGAAATTGACTTTTTACGGCGGGACAAAGACTATTACTGGCGCTAATTATCTTTTAGAAGAAAACGAGAATAGAATTTTAATTGATTGTGGTCTGCATCAGGGCTCAAGTTTTTGCGAGCGTCTTAACTATGAACCGTTTCCTTATGATCCAAAAACCATTGAAGCGGTTTTAATTACTCATAGTCACATTGACCACATCGGCCGCTTGCCCCAGCTTTATAAAGCCGGATTTCGGGGTGAAATTTTTTCTACAGCGCCAGCCAAAGATTTCAGCGAGCAGCTTTTAATTGACTCCGAACATCTTTTAACCAAAGAAGCCGAAGAAAAGAAATTGCCAGCGATTTATTCCCTTGAGGATGTCAACAAAACAATGGCTTTATGGAAGACTGTGGATTATCATCAAAAATTCAAAGTTGGTCCGCCAGCTGGCGGATTTGAGATTGAATTTTTTGATGCCGGCCACATTTTGGGCTCGGCTTTTATTAAAGTAAAAGGCCGGGCAGGTCCGGCTGTTGTCTTTTCCGGTGACTTAGGCAATATTCCCGCTCCTTTAGTCAAAGACACCGAAACTATAAATGAAGCTGATTATGTCTTGATTGAATCAACTTATGGCGGCCGGCTTCACGAAAATGTAGACATTCGCCAGGACATTCTTGAGGATGCCATTGAAGAAACAGTAAAAGCCGGCGGTGTTTTAATGATTCCGGCTTTTGCCATGGAACGAACTCAAGAGCTTTTGTTTGAGCTAAACGAGTTAGTAGAAAACGGCCGGATTCCCAAGGTGCCGATTTTTATTGACAGCCCCTTGGCGATTAAACTAACCTCGGTTTATAAAAAGTATTCTCAAAACTCGAATTACTTTGACCAAGAGGCAATTTCTTTATTCCAAAAAGGTGATATAATTTTTGATTTTCCCGGTCTAAAATTAGCTCTAACTACTGAACAATCAAAAGAAATCAATGATGTGCCAGCGCCGAAAGTGATTATTGCCGGCGCCGGAATGTCGCAGGCTGGAAGAATTTTACATCACGAAAGACGTTATTTATCTGACCCGAAAAGCGCAATTTTATTTATTAGTTATCAAATCAATGGTTCTTTAGGAAGACGGATTTTAGATGGTGCCAAGACCGTAAAAATATTCGGCGAGGAAGTTCCGGTAAGATGCCGGGTTAAGGTAATCAGCGGCTATTCAGCTCATGCTGACCAAGGCCGGCTTTTGGACTGGCTCAGGCCAATGAGATTAAGCTTGAAAAAGGTCTTTTTGGTTCAGGGCGAAGAAGACCAAATGATTCCTTTGGCTCAGAAAATCAGGGACGAATTAGCGATAGAGGCAGTTATCCCTTCAATGGGAGAAGAATTTATGTTATAATAAATAACAATGACTAATAGTTACCCCAAATACAAAATTTGTGTTTCCGGAGCAGCCGAAACCAGCCACTGTGGCAAAGAAGCTTTTAATAAAGCTGAAGAATTAGGCAAAGAAATTATTCAGCAAGGAGGAGTTTTAATTGACGGAGCCACCACTGGTTTTCCTTATTGGACAGCTAAAGGAGCTAAAAATGCTGGCGGGATTGTGGTAGGAATTTCTCCGGCCGCCTCGGAAAGAGAACATATTGAAAAATACGAGTTGCCAATAGACTATCATGATTTAATTATTTATACTGGTTTTGGCTATTCGGGTCGCAATTTGCTTTTAACCCGGGCCGCTGACGCCGTGATTGTCGGCTGCGGCCGGATGGGAACGATTAATGAATTTACCATTGCTTTTGAGGATAAAAAACCAATTGGTATTTTGGAAGGCGATTGGGAGACAGATGAATTAGTCAAAACCATTATTGAAAAATCCCGTCGCTCCGAAGAGATGAAGGGCAAAATAGTTTTTTCTAAAGACCTAAAAGAATTAGTGGATAAAATAATAGAGTTAGTTAAAAAAGAAAAAGCCCAGTAGTAGACCGAGCACTGCAACGCCTAATCGCTTTCCTTAGATTAATTGCTTGTTTTAAAAAGGTATGGTCTTTGAGGAAAGTCATAACAAGAGCAAAGGCGTTGTGGAAAGCGAAGTGCTCGGCTCACTACTGGGAAAGGTCGCAAAGAGTAATCGCAAATTAGCGAATAACCGCGAATATAGCGAATAAACCATCTTGGGGTTTGTTAAAACGAATTCGCCATATTCGCAAAAATTTGTAATTCGCGAACGCTTTATGGAGGAAAAACCAATCGGCAAAATCACTCACTATTACGGCAAAATTGGCGTGGCGATTGTTAAATTCAACCGTGAAGTTAAGGTTGGCGAGACAGTTCATTTCAAGGGGCCCCACACTGATTTCACTCAGCAAATTAGTTCAATGCAGTATAACCACAAGGATATTCAAAGCGCTAAAAAAGGCCAAGAAGTGGGGATTAAGGTCGACCAAAAAATAAGAGAAGGCGACGAGGTGTACGAAACCTAGATTTATATGACAGGAAGTGAAATTGAAATTTTTGGCCAGCTTGCTTTGGCAACCATTTTAGGTGCCTTGGCCGGACTGGAAAGAGAACTTGCTAAAAAAGCAGCCGGAATGCGAACTTTTGCCTTAGTTAGTTTAGGAGCTGCTTTTTTTACGATTATTTCAATGGTGGCGGCGGAGAAATTTTCCGGCACAAACTATCTCTTTGATGTTTCCCGAATTCCATCCCAAATTGTTTTAGGGGTAGGGTTTATCGGCGCCGGCCTGATAATTTTTCACCGCTCCCGTCTAAGGGGTTTGACCACGGCGGCTGGTCTTTGGGTAGCCGCGGCCATCGGAGTAGCAGTCGGATTCAAATTTTATCTATTGGCTATTTTTACCACTTTCCTGACAGTTTTGATTTTTGTGCTTTTCTGGGTGGTTGAAGAAAAAATTGTGAGAAAGTGGGCCAGTGAGCCGCCTCCGGAAGAATAATAATGTAAATGTATAAGAATATTGTTTGCGGTAATGATAATTCAAAATATTTTTTGATATAGCGAAATTATGGTCTTAAACAAAAAAAATTATTGATGGTTATTTTATTACTTTTATTAATGATGAATTAAGTGGCCTTAGATAGAAGATGTTCGAATCCCTGGCTCGCTTACCAATAGCGTCGATATCACATCCGAAACCCGAGAAAGGACTTTATGTTATCGCTTGGAAGCGAGAGACGACAAGGGAAATATCATTAAGAACTACGAACCTATTTGTGTGCCGAAGTATGAAGAATAATTAACTCAATTTATTTTTTAGAAACATGATTGGACGCCGTGGATCGAGGCGCAATTTTGAAATCAGGGCTGGTAAATTCGCTATTTATGAAAAAACCCTCGTTGCGGTTTGATAAAGAAAATCATTTCCAATTTTTTGGGGTCGGCTGTCAATTTTATTTCTTATTGAAATACGGTTTCAAGCCTGTCATTCGAATTCATTTGGATTCTCATTTCCTAACTCCGGAAAATTTTCAAGAAGTTTGGCGATCCGTCAGTCCTTTCAAAATTTTGATTAGCCGATTCGATTCGACTTTTCAGGGCGCGAGGATCCAGGAGCCGGAATACTGCGCGTATCTTTCTTTGGATTCGGCCAAAGCCAGAGCCGCTTTTAAAGCCGAGAAAAACAACGACAAAAAAGCGCTGGGCAGATTGTTGGGTTATCCGGATTGTTGCGTTGAAAATTTCATTAAATACAATCCGGAACGGAATTCGGATCTCGTAATCAAAGCGGCACTTTCGACTACGCTTAAACCATCATTTTATTGCAACTCAATTTTCAATCTAGAATCTAAAATATCTTCGTCTCAGGTAAAACTATTAAGTCGTCATCCGGAAGTTTTTCGAGATTCTTTTTACCTTTTTCTTGTCGGGCACGTCCCTTGCTCTTTTGATTGCCAGCGGTCCATTAAAATTGGTAAAAAAACATTGGAAATTTTAAAGAAGGAAATACCGAGCTTGGCCCAGGAAATAGAATCCGCCCTCAAAAAACCGGTGCTTTATTTTGACTACCTCAATTGGGTAATTTTTGAAGGTCGCGTTCGAAGAAATCAATTGTTTTACACTCGGGTTCTGCCCTATCGGTCGTTTTTCTCTGGGCAAAAACTGAATTTAATCAAAGCAGGCAACAAATTGATTGTCGACGATAAACATATCTCCATTTTTAAAAGGGAAAAATTGATTGCTAAAATTAAAAAGGATAATAAAAATCAAGGAATATTGATTGATTTTCGGTAAAATTATATTGTTTCCTATATTCATTCAAAGATTGATCCTTCTCGTGGTGCCACCACAAGTTGATTTTTCAAAAAAAATATGGAGGTATAATTATTTTAGATTTCACTAGCGGCTACTTTAGTTATAAAATTTAAATGTATAAAAACATTATTCTGCCGGCCAGTCTTTTGGTCGGAACAATTATTGGCGCCGGAATTTTCGCCCTGCCGTTTGTTTTTGAAAAAGCCGGGATTGTCACCGGTTTATTTTATTTAGGCCTTTTTAGCGCCTGTTTTGTTTTTATCCATTTAATGTACGCTGATTTAATTTTAAAAACCGAGGGAGGCAAAAACCTTCATCGGTTTCCCGGCTACGCTAAAATTTATTTGGGCAGTTGGGGATTCTGGTCGGCAATTCTAACGACCATCATCGGAATGCTTTTTGTTTTAACTGTTTATTTAATTTTGTCAGTCAGTTTTGTCAATTTGATTAAACCAATAGGTTTGGATATTTCTGATGCTTCTAAACTTTTAATTTTTTGGCTTTTGGGTTCAGCCGCTATTTTTTTAGGAATCCGGCGGCTCGCTTTTTCGGAATTTTTAATCACCGGAGGCATCATAGTTATTATTTTAATAATTTTCGGCTATGGACTGGGTCATTTTGGCAAGATAATTTCCGTCCCGATTTTTAATCTTCAAAATATTTTTCTTCCTTATGGGGCCGTTCTTTTTGCTTTAAGCGGTCGGGTGGCGATTCCGGCAGTTGTCAGTTATTTTCAGAAAATCAAACCCGGTAGTGAAATTTCGGCTGGTTCCGCTAAAAGCGGAACAAAAATGCAATCTGCCGAAATTCTACTACCGGGCAGGCGGCCATTGGATTACCTTAAAAAATCCATTGTTTTAGGGACTTTGCTGCCGGCTTTGGTTTATTTGTTATTTGTTTTCGGAATTTGGGGACTATCGGAAATTATTTCTGAAGATGCGGTTTCCGGATTGGTCGGCCAAATACCCAAAGAGATTTTAGCGCTTATCGGCGTCTTCGGCTTGATTTCTCTTTGGAGTTCTTACATTGTTATTGGCCTGGATATTAAAAATTCGCTAAAATTTGATTTAAAATTTCCTAAAATTTTAGCTGGTCTAGCAGTAGTGGTATTGCCTCCACTCATATATTTTTGGGGCTTTCAAAGTTTTTTAACTCTGGTCAGTCTGATTGGCGGTATTTTTATCGCTTTAGAAGGAATTTTTATTGTTTTAATGTGGTTGAGGGCTCGTAAAATGAAAAGCGAGGAGGTTATCTTCAAAAAATTGAATCCTTTGATTATTTATGCTCTAATTATGATATTTATCGGCGGGATAATTTACGAAATAATATATTAATGTCCCCATAGTTCAACGGATAGAACGTGGCCCTCCGAAGGCCAAGATGGAAGTTCGATTCTCCCTGGGGGCACCCGCCCATAGCTCAATTGGTAGAGCTGCTCCCTCTTAAGGAGAAGGTTTCAGGTCCGAGTCCTGATGGGCGGACATAGAAAATTCAAAATTCAAAAATCAAAAATCAAAATGACGAAAAAACTATTAATTTTCATAATTATTCTCGCTGTTTTACTCGGCTTTTATTTTGTCTATAATTATTTCACTCAGCCGATTGTTAAAGCGCCGACCAGTTTTCAGGGGCCCAGCGGTCCGCCGTCAATAAAAGGACCAAGCGGTCCGCCTCCAACGCGGGAGTAGTTCAGTAGCAGAACGTCTCGTTGCCAACGAGAAGGTCGCGGGTGCGAATCCCGTCTCCCGCTCAGAAACTAATTAGCAATTCATTCGTTTTCTATGATAGATGGCGAAAAAGACATAATAGAAAAAGCCATTAAGGGTGAGGCCGAGGCTTTTGGCCTGCTTTATGATAAATATCAACCGCAAATTTACCGTTTTGTTTATCTTAAAGTGGGTCATCGTGAGGAAGCCGAGGACCTCACCCATCAGGTGTTTTTAAAAAGCTGGCAGAATATTACCGAATATAGTTTTCAGGGCTTTCCTTTTTCCAGTTGGCTTTATTCCGTGGCCCGCCATCAGGTGATTGATTATTACCGGACGAAAAAATCAAACATCGCTCTTGAAAGCATTGCTGAATTAAAAATTGAAAACCCGGCTCCCAGGACTATAGATAACAATTTAGATATTGAAAGAGTAAAAATAGCGATTCATCAACTCAAAGATGAACAACAGGATATCATTGTTTTGAGGTTTATTGAAGATTTATCACTTCAAGAAGTGGCTTCAATTTTAAACAAAACTGAGGGAGCAGTGAAGCTGCTTCAGCACCGAGCAATCAAAAATTTAAAAAAAATCCTAAATCTTAACTAAATCCATGAGTCAAGATTTATTCAAAATCTTAAAAGAATTAAAGAATATTCAACCCGACTCCGACTATTCAAGGCAGTCGCGATTTTTAATACTTCAATCAGCGCGGATTAACGCGGATCAAGACGCGGATTTACGCGGACAAAAAGCTTGGCTGGTTGAGATTCTAAGGGTTTTATATCCAGCTAAATTAGCCTTAGGAGTAGGAATTGTTATCTTGATACTGACTATTTCCGGAGGCGTTTATTATATCAATAATCAATTAAACCAGAGGAATTTAGTAGTTCAGGCCAGTGAGATGAACGCCTCAATCCAGGTAAAATTAAATGAAATTAAATATTTACTTGAGACCAGTCCCCAAATTGATTCTAGTCAGATTTCAACCATTCAAGTTCTTTTAGAAAAAGCAGCTAACGAATTAAAAGAAACATCGGCTCTGGGAAATAAAGATTTAAATGAATCTTTGAGAAAAATAAAATCTAGCCAAGAAGCTCTTGAGCAAATAGATGTGCTGCTTAGGCAGTAGAAGCAGATTAACGCTGATAAATAAAATAACCCTGTTAAATAGGGTTATTTTATTTCTGCTCCCGCGTTTCTCCGCTTCTATATTATCTATTTCACTGCCTCTTTAAGAACCTTTCCAGCCCGGAATTTTGGCTTTATTGAAGCCGCAATTTGAATTCTCTCACCGGTCTTAGGGTTGACTCCCATTCGGGCCGCTCTTTTGGCAACTCGAAAACTGCCAAAACCAGTAATCGCCACCTCTTCGCCCCGGGCCAATGTTTTAGTAATAATATCAAAAACCGCATCAACAGCGGCAGTAGCCTGTTTTTTAACTTCTATACCAGCCGCTTTCATTACTGCCTCGATAAGTGCTACCTTATTCATAAATATTCGCTAATTTGTGATTACTCTCTCGACCTTTATCTTAAGTATAATAAATTATATAGAAAAAATCTACTTTTATTGTCTATTGTCAATTGTCAAAAGTCAATAGTCGTTATTTAGCATACCCGGTAGTGAGCCGAGCCCAGCAACGCCCTGCCGCTTTCCTTAATAAGATGTCAGAATTCACAAGTTGTAATTCTGAACCTAAACAATATTTTTCTAGAGGCGTTTTGGAAAGCGAAGGGCTCGGTCTACTACCGGGCATATTCTACGGCCCTAACTTCTCTAATGACATTAACCTTGATTTCTCCTGGGTATTTTAGCTCAGATTCTATCTTGGTGGCAATATCCCGGGCTAATTGTAGGGCCTTGAAATCGTCTATTTTTTCCGGAGTGACAAAAATTCTTAGCTCCCGGCCAGCAGAAATAGCATAGGCATTTTTCACGCCTTCAAAACCCAGGGCGATTTTTTCCAGATCTTCTAATCGTTTTAGATAGTTTTCTAAAGTGTCGCGCCGGGCGCCGGGCCGGCTGGCAGACAGAGCATCAGCCGCCGCTACAATATAAGCTTCCGGAGAGGCAAAAGGATATTCCTCGTGATGGGCTTCCATTGCATTAATAACCTCTTCTTCAATGCCATATTTTTTAAGAATTCTTCGGCCCAATTCCACATGACTTCCCTGAACTTCGTGGTCAATGGCCTTGCCAATATCATGAAGCAAAGCGGCCTTTTTAGCTACTTCAGCATTGCAGCCCAATTCCGAAGCTATCATAGCCGCTAAATAAGCGGTTTCAATTGAATGAATTAAAACATTCTGACCGTAACTGGAACGAAAATGAAGTCGGCCCAAAAGCTGGATAATTTCTTTAGGTAAATCATAAATTCCGGTTTCGTAAACGGCATTTTCACCCAATTCCATTATCTTTTTATTTAATTCCTGCTTAGCTTCTTCAACTTTTTCCTCAATTTTTGCCGGCTGGATGCGGCCGTCTTTAATCAGTTTTTGTAAAGCCAACTTGGCAATTTCTCTTCGGACCGGATCAAAAGAGGAAATGACAATACTTTCCGGTGTCTCATCAATTACCAATTCTACTCCAGTCGCTCGTTCTAGAGCCCTGATATTTCTGCCTTCGCGGCCAATAATTTTTCCTTTTAAATCTTCGTCATTAAGAGTAAAAGATGTGGTCGTCACTTCAGCGACATGAGAGCGGCTATATCTTTGGATAGCAGTAGTCATAATATCCAGAGCTCGGCGTTCAATTTCTTCCACCCTTTCTTTTTCTAATTTCTGAAGCGTTGAAGCTAATTCTTGCTGATATTTCTCTTTGAGGTTTTTTAAAAGAAATTCCCGGGCTTCGCTAGTTGACAACCCAGTAATTCTTTCTAATTCCGAAACGGCTTTTTGTCTTAGTTCTTCGATTTCCAATTTAGCGGTTTTTAATTTTTCGACATTCTGGACAATTTGGTCTTCCCGCCGCTTTAAATCCAAAAATGCAGCGTCTAATTGTTCTTCTTTTTTGAGGAGTCTTTCTTCTGAGCGGCTGAGTTGAGTTTTACTCTCTCTTTCTTCTTTCTTAGCTTCTTCTAAAAGGCTAGTGGCTTTTTCCTGAGCTTCAAGGATTATCTCTTTAGCTTTTGATCGAGCTTCCTCAAATTGCTTTTTTATCTTCTGCTCAATTGAGTTAGCTGTTCTGACCGCAATTAACTGTCGGATAAAGTAGCCGATGACTGTCCCGAGAATAATTAAAGCGGCCCAAAAAAATGGACTTTGGTAAATCATAATGGGATTTATTACAATGACGATGACCATGACGATGACCAAAAATTAAATTGTCATAGTCATAGTTATCGGTCATAGTTATGGTTAATTCTGTCATTTAGATTTCTTAATTAATTTCTTGCGACAAATTAATTATAGCGCTAAAATAAAGAAATGTCAAAGCGCACAATAGTTTTAACAATTTTGGACGGCTGGGGGATTGGTAAGGCTGATGAATCCAACCCAATTCATGTAGTTAATCCCCAAAACATAAATTATTTAAAAGCTAATTTCCCAGCCGGCATACTTCAGGCCTCAGGAATCAGCGTTGGCTTGCCTTGGGCTGAGGAAGGCAACAGCGAAGTTGGTCACCTGAATTTAGGAGCTGGCAGAATTATTTATCAATATTACCCCCGGATTACTTTAGCTATTCACGACGCTAGTTTTTTTAAAAATCTAGCGCTTAAGAATGCTTTTGAACACGCTAAAAAATATAATTCAGCAGTTAATCTTATCGGACTTTTAAGCGAGGGTAATGTTCATGCCTCGCTTGAGCATTTAATTGCTCTTGTTGAATTCGCAAAAAAAGAAAATATTTCTCAAATAAATCTTCATCTTTTTACTGATGGCCGGGATAGCTCGCCGAATTCAGCTTTGGAATTATTGGCTCAGCTCCCCAGAGAGAAAATCGCCAGTTTAAGCGGTCGTTTTTATGCCATGGACAGAGAAGGCCACTGGGAGCGGACCCAAAAAGCTTACCAGGTTTTAATTGGCGAAGGACAGACAACAGATAATATTGAAACTCACATTAAAAAAACTTATGGCCGAAAATTTAGCGATGAATTTGTTGAACCCGTAAGTCTTATAAGTCCTATAGGACCTATAGGTCCTATTAAAGACAATGACGCTCTTATTTTTTTTAATTTTCGGGAAGACCGCATTCGGCAAATAGCCAACGCTTTCATTAATCCTCAATTTAAAAATTTTCCGACAAAATCTTTTAATAATCTCTACATTGCGACAATGACGCAATATGACGATGAATTTAAGGTAGCAGTGGCTTTTCCACCGGAAAAAATTGAAACTTGTTTGGGTAAAGTACTATCAGATAAAGGAAAAACTCAATTGCGGATCGCCGAAACCCAAAAATATCCGCACATTACTTATTTCTTTAACGGAATGCGGGAGGAGCCGTTTAAAAATGAGTATCGAATTCTTATTCCTTCAAGGTCAATTGTCCGCCAGGACGAGCATCCGGAGATGATGGCAAATGAAGTTACTCAGCGGACTATTGAATCAATTAGCGAAGGTGTTTTTGATTTTATTTTAATTAATTATGCCAATCCCGACATCATCGCCCATACTGGTAATTACGAGGCCTGTCTTCGGGTAGTTAGAATAATTGATGAACAAATTGACAAACTTGTTAAAACAGTTTTAGAACACAACGCTGTTTTAATTATTACTTCGGATCACGGCAATATTGAAAAATTATTTAATCCTTTAACTGGTCTGCCAGAAACCCAGCATGACCCCAGTCCGGTGCCAGTTTATCTGGTGGCTAAAGAATTTATGAAACCAAGAACTGAAGGTGAAATCCGGCGAGCAGAAAAAGAAAACACCGGCATTTTAGCCGATGTGGCGCCAACAATCTTAGAGTTAATGGCTATTTCTAAGCCAAGAGAGATGACCGGGCAAAGCCTTCTAAAATTTCTAGTGGCTAATCCCTAGTGGCTAGTGGCTATTTTTAGTATTCTTTCGTATTTTACCAATCTTTCCGGAGCGGCTGGTGCGCCGGCTTTTATTCCCCAAGCAGCGATACCTACTGCCAAATCCGCAATAAAATCATCCATGGTTTCAGCGCTGCGGTGAGAAACGACTGCCTGCCAATTATTTTCATAAGCCAATTGAACAACTTCTAAGGTTTCTGTCAGGGTGCCGATTTGATTAGGTTTGATTAAAATTGCATTGCCGGCTTTTTTCTCAATAGCGGTTTGTAATCGTTGGGGATTAGTCGTGGTTAAATCATCGGTAATGATTAACGCGGAATCACGCTGATCTACGGAACTCAATCGCGGATCACTCGCTGATCGGCGCGCGCTCTGCGATTTTTTATTTAGTTCCGCGTTTAGCTCCGCGAAGTCATCAAAAGCTTCCTCATAAAATGGGTCTTCAATTAATAAAATTTTATAAGCTTCAATAAGTTTTAAATATAATTTTTTTAACTCGTTAGGGGAATATTTTTTGCCGTCAACTAAATAATATGTATAATTTTCTTGCTTCCATTGATGGAAGCAAAATTGAGAAGCGGCAATATCAAGCCCAATTCTTAATGGATAATGATATTTTTCTATCAATTCCGCCAAAATCTCAATCGTTTCCTCGTTGTTTTTAAAAGGGCAGGAGAAGCCCGCCTCATCACCCAAAACAACATTTTCTTTACCGAATTTTTGTTCCAGAAATTCTTTGAGTTTGCGGTAAAATTCCTGTCCCAAACCCAAAGCCATTCCAAAATCGCTCACCGCCGGAATTATTTGAAACTCCTGAAAATTAAGATTGTTATTCGCGTGCGTGCCACCGTTGATAACATTAAAAATCGGCCGCGGTAATTTTAAGGAGATTGAACCTCGCAATAATTGATTTATATATTGAAATAATTCCTTTTCCTCGCTTTTTGCTTTCAATCTCGCAAAAGCTAAAGATAAAGCCAAAATCAGATTAGCGCCGAGATTTTGTTTAGCTTGCCCTGAGCTTGTCGAAGGGTTGCCGTCTAAAGAAATCAAAAAATTATCAAATTCTTCTTGGGTATTAAATTCGCGGTTCAAAATCTGCGGCTTAATGCTTTCAAATTTTTCCGGCGCCTTTTTTGGCTCCAGCACAAAGGCCTCGTGCGCCCCCTTACTTTTTCCGGCCGGCACCGAAGCCGAAGCGGAAAATTTATCTGATTTTAATTCTGCCTCCAAAGTTTCCTCGCCCCGAGAATCTAAAATAATTTTCAGGTTAACATCGATTATTTTCATAAAATTTTGCTTTTTATGCTTCTGACAATACTATCTCGCGTGATAGTTTCGATAAAAGCTATCTTTATTTAAAATTAATCTTCAACCTTACCGTTTTATCTTTTAAAACAATGCTATTCGAAACTATCACGCATGATAGTATCCAAATTTATCCCTGGTAATTCAAAAACTTCCATCTTCCTTTGCCTGTTTTACTTGGAAATGGAAAATTAAGCCAATAATCAAAGATTGTTTGAGCAGGTAAGCCCTTTATGTATTTTCTTTTCTCGTTCTTACTTTTTTCGGCGTAATAACGATTGCTTTGGTAGCCGGAGCGCTTCTCGACACTCTTTTTAAGAGCACTGATGGTGCTTGGAGAAATCCATAAAGCCTCTTCTATTTCTTTATAAGTTTTTCTAGCCTTTGCCATCGCCAGAGCTGTCAATCTCTTTACAATTAATTTCTTTTCGTTGGCGCTTAATAAATTATCTAAAAAATTCTTCAATTGTTTTTCAGACCTCGCTTTTTCGGCATTTTCCAAAAATTTTGACCAAACAAAATCTTCCCACTCTTTTCTTGATTTAAATTTAGAAATTTCTTCCATAAATATTGTTTTTTTAATTACCATCCTTCTTTAATAAGTTGTTTTTTTGTATTGCCTTCCTATTGCCCTTTTCCATTAATACTATCACGTGTGATAGTTTTAACAAAACTTATTTTTATCACTTTTGTTTTACAAGCTTATTTCTGAAAACATCAAAATTTCAATACTATCACGCGTGATAGTATTGAAATTTTGAAAAACTGCAGAAAAATCTTTTTTTATTTATGGAATACTCTTAGTTTTGCGTTAGTGCTACATTCTTCCCTTATTAGTCGTTTTAAATTAGCCGTTGCTCTAACATTTCTCCTTTTCCATTTCTTAGTCGGCTTACATAAGCCGCAAACTGATTTCCTTTTTCGCATGTTGTTATTTCAAAAAATCTAAAGCGGTTAAGGCGTCAATTTTGGTTAAGTCAATTAGGCTTTGAATCTCCACCTATTCATTTTAAGAATTGTTTTAACTTAGAAAACTCTTCTGTTAAATACCGGTTTTTAATAATGTTAAATTCTGCATCAGTAAGGTTATACTCTTTTTTAATCTCTTCATAAAATTTTTCCATTTCTTCGTTTTGATATCCCGCTTGTCTCTCTATTATTTTAAACCATTCTTCTTCGTTATCTTCATTGACCGATGGAAAAAGTTTTATTGATTGTTTAAAAATTTCATTTGTTTTTAAATTGCTCCTTCTTACGAATTCAGGATAAATACCTTCCAATTTAATTTTTATTTCCTTTTTATGTTTCTTTCTTAAAACAAAAAAGCTTAAAAGCGCTAAAGTGATAAGCAATTTTATTATCATTTCTGGAGTTAGAAGATTGTTATCTGACATAACGGATCAAATTATCTTTTTCCTGATTTTTTCTCTTTTTCGTAAATCTTCAAAGTTGTTTTGATTATCGTATCCGGATTTAAAGACATACTTTCAATGCTTTGTTCAACTAAAAATTCAGCGAATTCCGGGTAATCCGAAGGCGCCTGGCCACAGATTCCCACGTATTTTTTCTTATTGCGGCATTTTTTAATGACTTCAGAAATTAATTTTTTAACTGACTCATCGTTTTCATTAGCAATGCCGCGCACTAATTCCGATGCGTCTCTGTCAATGCCAACAGTTAACTGAGTTAAATCATTTGAACCAATACTCATTCCGTCAAAAATTTTCAAAAACTCATCAGCCAAAATGATATTAGAGGGAATTTCACACATTACATATACTTTTAACGCGGATTTATGCTGATTTTTGCGGATTGATACGGATTTTTTATCCGTATAAATCCGTGTTTTATCCGTATTAATCAGTGTGGTAAGGCCATTTTTCGCCATAATCTTCAAAACTTTCTTGCCTTCCTCTACTGTTCTACAGAAGGGAATCATTACCGCCACATTATCTAATCCCATTTCCTCGCGGACTTTTTTAATAGCTTTCAATTCCAAGATAAAAGCCGGACTGAAATTCGGGTGATAATACCTTGAGGCGCCGCGCCAGCCAATCATCGGATTCTCTTCCAATGGTTCATAAAGCTCGCCGCCAATCAGCGAACGATATTCGTTAGTTTTGAAATCAGAAAATCTGACAATCACCGGCTTGGGGTAAAAAGCCGCCGCAATTTTAGCAATGCCGTAAGCCAGTTTATCAATATAAAATTGCGTTTTATTTTTATATCCTATTGTCTTTTTGTCTATTTGGGCCTTAAGTTTTGAGTTTTTAGTTTTAAGTTTATCGTAGTTAATAAGCGCGTTCGGATGAATACCGATTTCCGAAGCAATAATAAATTCTTCTCTAGCCAAGCCCACTCCATCATTGGGCAAAAATGATTTCTCAAAAGCCGCTTCCGGAGTGGCGATATTCATCATTATTTTGGTTTTCGGCTTGGGGAATTTTTTAACGTCCTGCTCGACTGTCTTGAATTTTAAAGCGCCGCTGAAAACAAGACCTTCGCTGCCGGTAGTATCAACGGTAATGGTTTGACCGGTTTTGATTTTCCGGGTAGCGTTTTCGCTGCCGACAACGCAGGGGATGCCGAGTTCACGGCTGACTATTGCCGCATGGCTGGTACGACCGCCTTTGTCCGTGACAATGGCTGAGGCAATTTTCATAATTGGTTCCCAATCCGGGTCGGTCATATCAGTAACTAAAATTTCGCCTGCCTTGAATTGGCCCAAGTTTTTTGCATCCAAAATCACCCGAGCTTTAGCCACCGCAATTTTACTGCCAACAGAAGTCCCCTTTACAATAGCTTTTCCTTTTTGTTGAAGCACATATTCTTTAATCTTTGAAAAATCGCGCAAAGAATGAACTGTTTCCGGTCGGGCTTGAATGACAAACAATTCGCCAGTTTTGCCGTCTTTTGCCCATTCCAAGTCCATCGGCATCCAGCGCCGATATTTTTTTGAATAATGCTCTTCTACCAAGACACTCCATTTTGCTAATTTAATAATTTCTTCGTCATTTAAAACAAAACTTGTCTTCTCTCTTTCAGAGGTATTGACAATTTTTGTCTTTTTAATACCCCGGCCAATTGAATAAACCATTTTGTGATTTTTCACACCCAACCGCTTGTCAATAATAGTAAGTTTTCTTTTAAATACCAAAAACTCATCTGGTATCACTTCTCCTTGAACAATTAATTCGCCCAAGCCCCATGAGCCATTAATTAAAACCACATCAGGAAAGCCAGATTCAGTATCTAAAGTGAAAATTACCCCAGAGCAACTCAAATCCGAACGGACCATTTTTTGGACGCCAACTGACAAAGCCACTTTAAAATGACTGAAGCCCTTATCAACCCGGTAAGAAATCGCCCGATTGGTAAAAAGCGAAGCCATTGAAGACCTCACCGCCTTCAAAAGTTCTTCTTCGCCCCGAATATTTAAATAAGTTTCATGCTGGCCGGCAAAAGAGGCTTCGGGCACATCTTCAGCCGTGGCTGAGGAGCGGACCGCTACATCCACTCTCTGGCCGTATTCTTTTTCCATTTTTTGATAGGCCCTGATAATTTGTTTTTTCAGGATATTAGGGAGTTCAGTATTTTTGATGGTTTCCCGAATTAATTTTCCCCGGCGGCTCAAATCAGCGAGATTTTTCGTATCCAACCCCTCTAAGGTTTTTTTAACGAATTTGTCTAAACCAGTTTGCCTTAGGAAATAGCGATAAGCAGTGGCGGTCACCACAAAACCGCCGGGGATTTTTACGCCTTTTGGAGCTAAATTCTGAATCATCTCGCCTAAAGAAGCATTTTTGCCGCCCACATCAGGTACGTCTTTAATACCGACATTTTTAAGCTGTTTGATAAATTTCATTGCTTTAATATTATCATTAAATCCGAAACATTAAAACTTTTTGGCTTAGCAAAAATCAAATCGCCCGTTTTTTTGAAAAAATTAAAAGAATTATTCTGGTTAAGAAATTCTTCGGGTTCTAATTTTAATTTTTTAGCTTTTTCTAAAGTGGAAAAATCACCAATAGCGCCAGCCGCCTCGGTATTATCCCGGCCATCAGTGGCAAAAGACATAACTACCAGCCTATCGCTTAGCGCTAATCGCTTAACATTTAACGCTTTGCGCTTTGCGCTTTGTGCTTTGCTTATTATTCCAAGTACTGTTTCCATATTTCTGCCGCCCTTGCCGGTTGGTCGATTATCCAATTTGACAGTTGTTTCTCCGGCCGCCAAAACCGCCTCACCCGCCCTTACTGCTTCCATCAATGGAAGCAGGGCATATTTTGCTTCGCCTTGAATTTTCAAAGAATAAATTTTTGGTTTAAAACCTAATTTTTTTGCTTTTTCCGCCATTGCCAAAACCGGCTCGCGATTAGATAAAAACAAAATATTTTTGACTTTTTTGAAATATTTTTTATTTTTTGGCGTCTCTATAAGTCGTAAGTCGTAAGTCGTAGGTCGTAGGTTATATTTTTTTAAAATAATTTTTGCATCCTTTTTTGTAGTTTTATCAAAAACTGTTGGCCCGGAAGCGACCATTGATAAATCGTTGCCTATAACATCGGAAACAATTAAAGAAATCACGGTTGCTGGATAAGCTATTTTTGCTAAGCCACCGCCCTTTACCCCCACACCATAACGAGGAGAATAATTTTTTTGCGCTGAGGGCGCTACTCCTCGTTTGGTGTGGGGGTTTATTTCAGACAGGTGTTTTCTAACAGTGTTTAATTCCAAAATATCAGCACCGGCTTGGGTTAATAACTTTGTCGCCAAAATTGAATTTTTTAATTCTTTCTCAGAACCGCACAAAAGCGCTGATCCGCCTCCGCAAATGAAGGTAATCAACAAATCATTTTCTTTTAAACTTTTTGCCAATCTAATAATTTTTTGAGTGGCTTTAAGGTTTTGTTTTGATGGTAACGGGTGAGTGCCAACAAAACTTTTAACTTTTAACTTTTGACTTTTGACTTTTGACACATCCAAGGTGATGCCGCCAGCCAGTCGCCTATTTAAAATTTTTGCCAAAGTTACGCAGGCCAAGGCAGAACCTTTTCCGATGCCGATGAGAAAAATTCTTGAATAATCATTGAGGTTTAGTTTTAATTTCTTGCTTCCATCAATGGAAGCAGGGTTAATGATTAGCCGGCTCTCTTTGAGAATTATTTTTTGGCGAATAACAGAAGAAATTTCAACCGCCCGATATCCCGCCTCAGCAATCAAAAGTGCTTTTTTGCGGAGGGAGTTGCGGGCTAAATTTTTGAAATTACTAATTATCATATAATAAAGTCGCGCCAAGGCTGCCGGCATAAAGACCTAAGGCGCTAAACAAAATCTTAGTTTTTCTGGCTGCCGGAGAAATCACGAACTTTTTGATTCCTTCTTCAATGCCTGATAAAATAAACTCTTTCGCATCAGCAATTCCACCGTTTAAGATTATCGCTTCTGGGTCAAAAATATTAATAATATTAGCTACGCCAACGCCCAAATTCTTGCCAATTTGATTAAAAACTTCGATTGCTTTTTGATTGCCGGCTCGGGCTCGCCTTTCTGCTTCAATAGAACCAACACCTAATGACTTGATAATAAATTTATTAGCTGCCAGCTCTTCCCAGTCTAGTCCTTGATTTAAATCTATTATCGTATGTCCGGCTTCGCCAGCGCTGCCGTGCGCTCCAAAAACCATTTGGCCATCAACCATCCAAGCCCCGCCAATGCCAGTGCCTAAAGTTAAATAAAAAACATTTTTTAAATTTTTTGCCAGGCCGCTCTCTTTTTCAGCCAACAAAAAACAGTGAACATCGTGCTCTAATTTTACAGGATAAGTTTTTAATTTTTCTTCTAATAACTTTTTAATTGGTTGATTATTTAAATATTTAATGTTGGGGCTATTGAGCATTATTTCTCTTTTTACATCCAAGGTTCCGGCTAAACCAAAACCAATTCCGCCTATTTCCGCTTTATCAATATCAACTGTTAATTCATCTTTAATTTTTACTATTACGTCAAACAAGCCCTCTAAGTTATTGGCTGAATCTTCAATTTTCGACCTAATAATTTGTTTATTTTTGACTAAGACAGCTTTAATTTTTGAGCCACCAACGTCAAAACCAAGATAGTACATATTATTTAGCAACAATAGTTTTTACATAATTCCAATACTCTGGATGCCCGTTTTGCTTTAGGTAGTACCACCATTCCGCGCCCCATAGATAATATTCGGAAAACCCGGTTTTTTTGGCATAATCGATGATTCCTTTAAATTCGGTAAAATTTAGAGATTCAAGCTGTTCCTCAAGCGGTCTTTCGTAAATTTGTTTTTTGTGCCACGGCTCAGCTTGCAGTTCAATAACAATAAATGGTTTTTGCTGGCCGACGAAAAGACGAACAATTCTTTCTTTGGCTCTAAAAAATGCCGGCGGAATTGGGTATTGATAAGTGCCCAGCCATTTATGCCAGACCCAGCGATAAAGCGTTGTGCCAAAAATATCAGCTCTTTTGGCCGCCCGAATCCACATACTTAGCTCGCCGCTATCGGTGATTATAACTGGTCGGTTATCCAATCGGCGCACCAACGCAATTTCCTCATCTAATAATTTTACATCCAATACTGGACATTCGCCAAATTCCAAAAATGGCTCATTTTCAACCTCCCAGGCAATAATCACAGAATTGTTTTTATAATAATTTACTGTCTTTTCTATGTATTCTAATAATTTTTGATTTTTGATTTTTAATTTTTGATTTTGAGCCCAGCTTGGTTCATGGCATTCTGGCCAGCGCGGTAATTTGCGGCCAATGGCCAAAATTATTTTTGCGCTGCGTGAGGCCGCCTGATTTATCTGCCAATCTAAATCAGAGAAATCATAAACATTTTCTTGTGGCTCAATTTCCGGCCAATAGGCAATCAGGCGAAATTTTTTAAATTTCAAATCATCTAAAATTTCCAAATACACTTTTTGCCAATCAAGGCCGAGCTTTTTAACAAAATAGGCTGAATAAGTAACGCCCCATTCAATTTTGCGGTTTGGATCGGCTGTTTCGCGGCCAAAATAAATTAAAAAACCGCTAATTAATAAAAAAATGACTAATATCGTTATTAAAAATTTCTTCATAAAGTCAAAATTATCAATCCTCCGCCAATCAACAAAATCGCCAATATTTTCTGAAATAAAATTTTACCACTAATTTTTTCTTCCAAGATTTTAGGAAATTTTTTGGAAAGAATTAAAGTCAAAATCAGCAAAAATACATACTGGACCCCTTGCATGGCGTTAACCAAAGCGACGCTGGTTTGAGAAATAGCCAGATTGATAAGCAGTGAAGCGCCTCCGGCAACCGCCTTATTTGAAAATAAAAGTAAATTTAAACCACCTTTTACTCGTCTACCTGTCTCAAAAATTGAATGACGGAGCTTTGGCCAAATTAAAAATAAAAGAGCGGCCAAAAAACTGCCGATTCGTGTCCAGATGAAACCGCTAATAAAATTTTGATGCAAAAAAACATATTTTATCAACACAAGTGATGTGGCGGTGAACAAAATGGCCAGTGTTATAAATCTAAATCTCCTCTCCTGTTTTTCTTTTTGCTCTTTTTTGAATAAAATCAGTATTCCGCCAAAAACCAGAAGTAAAAAAGCAATTAACTGTAGCAAACTCAACCGCTCGTCTAAAAAAACGAAAGAGAGAGTCAAAACCAGAATTGGCGTCAGGCCTCCGGTAGCCGGTAAAACTCGCGAGGCAGAGCCAATATCCAGTGCTTCAAAAAGATACAAAAGCCCTAAAAGAAAAAGCCCGCCAGCCAGCAAAGCAATCAAAAATTGGCTTAAGCCCGGCCAAGCCAACCCAAATGGCGCTAAAACCAAAGCAAAAATACTTAAAACCCCAATATAAAAAGTATAAACCGGCGGTTTAGTGGTCAGTCGTTGACCCAATAAAAATTTATCAATCACACCGACAACCGCATTTGAAAAATACCCGGCAATGGCGAATAAAAACCAAGTCATAAATGTGTTTTTGACATAAATATTATTTTGTATTATCCTATAATCAAATCTTGAATGAAAGGGGTGAGAGCAATGCCTTGGTGGGATGCATTTGGCGGAATTTTGGTAGCATTTGTTCTTTCAAAAATCTATATTGCTAACTTAACCTTTTGGGCTATCGTCTTTGCTATTGGATTCAGCTTGCTACCAGATATAGATTTTCTTATCTGGCTTCTAAGACATCACTGGAAAATTGATAAGTGGGCTCATGAGCATCGCAATCTTTTCCACTATCCACTTATCTACCTACCGTTAGGTTCTCTGCTGGTGTGGTGTTTAACAAATGACTTTTATGGACTGCTTTTTTTCTTCTGCTCTTTAGTCCACTTTGCCCATGATTCAGTCGCTATCGGCTGGGGAATAAGATGGTTTTCACCTTTCTCTGAGAAAAACTATAAATTTTTTACCCGGAAACATCTTGGAGAAAAACGACAATTCATCGTCTCATGGAATCCAGCCGAATTGAAAGAAGAAGTCCTTAAAAGAGGCAAAGATAACTGGTTCAAGAACAAAAAATATTATAAATACACCTAACCCATTGCTGGAAATTTCAGTGATGGGTTTATTTTTTTTAATCTGTTCCTAGTCTGTTTTCTTTACATATTTTCGCGTATTCCCAGGCGCTGGGGCGGATTTTGCGCTCAAGATTTTTATAATCAATTTCTACCAGCCCAAAGCGAGGCCAGAAACCGCGAACTTCAACAAATTCAAAATTATCCAAAAGTGACCAATAGAAAAATCCTCGCACATCCGCACCTTCCTTCATTGCTTTTGCCAGCCAAAACAGATGTTCTTTAATAAATTCTCCCCGGTTTACATCCCTTGCATCGGCAAGCCCGCACTCGGTAATGTATATGGGTTTATTGTATTTTTTAAGCCTTGTTAAAACCCGGTGTATTCCCTCAGGGCTGATCCCCCAGCCAAGGTCATTGGCTAAGGTGTCCTGAGGCGCAATATCGGGTTTATCCAATATCCATGCCCACTGCCCGCCCAATTTTAATTTCACAAATTCCGGCCTGTAATACTGAATTCCTAAAAAATCTATGGAATTCTTTATTCTCTTTATAAAACGTCCGCTGGTTATATAATCTAAAAATTTTATTAATAAATTATTCCAAGGGTATTTGCCGACAGGAATACGGTAAGTTGTATAATGAGAAACCCCAACCAATGCATCTTTTCTGAAAGAATGTATCAGCTTATAAGTCTCGCGATATGCAATCATCAGATGCCTAAAAACCCTATTTGCGCAGAAAATATTTTTTACGGCCGGAGGCTGAGTTCCTTTGATATAACTTAACCCGATATAGGTACTCGGTTCATTCAAAGGCGTCCAGTATTTTATTAAACCGCCACAACTTTCAAGAATTTTTTTCGCATATCTTAAAAAATACTCAATTGTCTTTTTATTTTCCCAGCCGCCGATGTCACGAATCCATAAAGGATTGGTCCAATGCCAAAGCGTGACAAACGGCTCAATCCCGCGCGCTTGCAAGGCTGAAATCACCTGGCGATAATGTTCTATTTCTTTTTCGTCGAATTTCCCTTCCTCCGGCTCCATCCGGCTCCATTCAATAGAAAAATGATGAGCGTTTTGGCCAAGTGATTTGGCAATATCAAAATCCTGCTTGTATAAGTGATAGTGGTCGCAGCTGCGGCCGGAAATGTAATTTTCCGGCTTAAACATTTCAGGAAATTTTTCCTGCTGCCACGGCTCCCATTTTTCTTTCGCCTCTTTTGCTAATCTTTCGGCATTTGCTTTTTCCCATTCTGACCAATCGTTATGGTTGCCTCCTTCCACCTGATGAGCCGAGGTAGCACTGCCCCAATAGAAATTTTTGGGAAATTTTAAAGACATTTATAATTTTTTAATCTCAATCCAGATTTTTTTATTATCAATTTTGGTTTCTAATTCGGCGTCAAATTTTTCGGTTCGCCGGAATTCAATGTTTTTTGCGCCGATTTTTTCTTTGAAATCATTAAGATACTTATTAATTGCAGATTCAATTTCTTTTGGCGCCTCCAGCCACAAATAAATTTTATCTTTCGGCAGATAGCCGGCTTCTTTTCGCAAATCCTGAATGAGCCGGACTAATTCTCGTAATTGCCCTTCAGCTTTTAACTCAGGCGTAATTTTTGTATCCAACTCCACCTCATTTTTTATCTTTTGATCAAAGATAATTTCTTTAACGTTAATTTCGTCCTTGAGGATGTTTAACAAATTTTCATTAATTTTAAATTTTAAATTTTTAATTTTTAATTTTTGGAGCGGTTGCCTGACTTTTATTCCGGCTTTAGCTCTGGCTTCCAGCGCCAAAGAAGCAATTCTTCTGACCTCAGCCATCGCTTTTAATAAAACTTTTGACTTTTGACTTCTGACCTTTGACCTTCCTATGTTCGGCCAATTCTCCAAATGGACCGACACGCCTTGCGCTTTGCCTGCCCGCCGAAGCATCGGCGCAGGCGGGCGATTTGCGCTTTGCAAGGATTTATAAATCGCCTCGGCAATAAACGGTGCAAATGGCGCAATTATTTTGGAAAATTCTTCTAAAACGAATTTAGTTGTTAAAACCGCTTCCTTACAATCTTTACGAGGCTTAGCCTCGTAAGATTTGAATCTTTCTCTTGAACGTCTGATATACCAAGTAGATAAATCGTCAACAAAATCAGCGAGCGGCCGGACTGCCTTATCAAGCTCGTATTTGTCCATTGATTTGGAAACCTCCATCTTTAATTGTTCTAGTCGCGCTAAAATCCATTGATCTAAGACATTCGCTGATCTCTCGCGGATCTTTGAAAGAAATCGCTGATCTCTCGCGGATCCGCGTGCGTTCCACGATAAAGATCCGCGTGTGTCCGCGTATAATTCGTAAAATTTATAAACATTCCACAGTCGCAAAACCACTTTTTTATAAATTTCATCAACGCCTTTTTCGGAGAAATTAAAATTTTCCGCTGCCACGGCCGGCGAGGACAAAAGATAAAGTCGAAGCGCATCGGCGCCATATTTTGAAACCAATTCCATCGGGTCAGGATAATTCTTCAATCTTTTGCTCATTTTCTGGCCGGTTTCAGCCAAAATAATGCCATTGACAATGACGTTTTTGTAAGCCGGTTTGTTAAACAAGGCAGTGGAAAGAACGAGCAGGGTGTAAAACCAGCCGCGGGTCTGGTCTATGCCCTCAGCAATAAATTCCGCAGGGAAAGGAAGGTGGCGTTCAAACGGATAATGAGATTGAGCGTATGGCATTGATCCTGATTCAAACCAGCAGTCAAAAACATCTTCAATTCGCTTCATTTTTTCTCCGCAAGAGCAGGGGAATTCTATTTTATCCATATAAGGTCGATGAAGGTCAAGTTCAAAATCCTGATTATGAGGCAAGGGAAAAAAATTTAGAGTTTTTACTTCGCCTGTTTTAATGAAATCTTTTTCTTTCCCTTTTATTTCGATTGCTTTTTTGACATTAGCGCCGATGGCGCTGGTCGCCATCATCCAAATCGGATATTCATGGCTTATAATTAAAATATTTTTACGAGAATATTTCCGGTCAATTTCGTATAAAAATTTAGAGATCCGTTTTTTTAGCTCGGTTAAATTTTCTCCTTTTGGAGGAGTTTTATAAAATTTCTCTTCAAGAGAAGAAAAATAAGAATGATATTCTTTTTCGTTTTTGCCGTCAAAAATACCGGTGTTAACTTCCCTTAATCTCTTATCGTAGATAACTTTATTTATCTTAAAATATTTGGCGGCAATTTGAGCAGTTTCTTTGACGCGAATGAAATCTGAGGAAAAAATTAAATCTATTCCCTTCAGTTTTTTTAGTGAATTTAGCGTTTCTTTTTTACCCTTTTCGGTGACATGATGGTTATTTTTGTAATTTGAACTGGAGATTTTAAAAAGATTACTTTCAGCTTCAGCGTGCCGCATCACAAAATACTTGTTGCCGGATTTTTTAATATTCTTTTTAATATCTTCTATTGAGCCGATAACTTTAATTGCTTTGCATTTTTTACATTTCCAAACTGGCAAGGGAGCGCCCCAAAAGCGGCTTCGGGAAATTGCCCAATCCCGGGCCTCTTCCAGCCATTTCCCAAAACGGCCGGTTTTAATATGACTTGGCAGCCAATTAATTTTTTTGTTGTTTTCAATAAGTTTATTCTTAATGGCCGTTACTTTGACAAACCAGGAAGAAGCGGCGTAATTCAAAAGCGGAGTTTCGCACCGCCAGCAATGAGGGTAGGAATGAGTGATTTTCTCGGATTTGAAAAGTTTATTGTTTTTTGAGAGAAAATCAATGATTTTCTGGTCGGTTATTTGAGGACTGTCTTTTGGTTTTACCGCCAGGCCAGCGAAGTCTTTAACTTCTTTTTTGAATTTACCGTCCAAACTGACGTGCTGGACAAAAGGTAGATGAAATTTATCGGCCAAATCCATATCTTCGCTGCCGAAAGCTGGTGCAATATGAACAATGCCGGTGCCTTCTTCAAGGGTGACAAAATCAGCTGGATAAATTTTCCAACCGCGTTCGCGATTTTCCAAATTTTTATCTCTAAAATAATAATCAAAAAGCGGTTCATAATTTAAACCAACAAGCTTGTTGCCTTTGATTTTTTCAATAATTTTATAGCGGGAATTAATTAAATTCAGTCGTTCTTTGGCGATAATAAAATATTCCTTATTAATTCTGATTTTTACATATTGAAACTTGGGATTTATCGCCAAAGCTACATTCCCCGGCAAAGTCCAGGCGGTGGTAGTCCAAGCCAGAACAAAAGTATCTGGTCTGCCCTCCAGCTCGAATTTAACCGTAATCCCAAAATCTTCTATTTCCTTGTAATTAAGAGTGACTTCAAAATTGGACAAAGTAGTTTCGCATCGCGGACAAAGATGCATTGATTTATAGCCCTCATAAATCAAACCTTTTTCATATAATTTCTTGAAAACCCATAAAACTGATTCCATATAGTTGGCGTCCATGGTTTTGTAGGGATTTTCCATATCAGCCCAGCGGCCAATTCGGGGAATAATTTTTTTCCAGTCAGATTCGTATTTAAGCACGCTTTTTCTCGCCACCTCATTAAATTTTTCCACACCGAATTTTTCAATGTCTTTTTTGGTTTTCAGGCCCAGTTCTTTTTCCACTTCAAACTCCACGGGTAAACCATGACAGTCCCAGCCCCAGCGCCTTTCCACTCTTTTGCCTTTCATTGTTTGGTAGCGGGGGATAACGTCTTTGATGATTGAAGCCAGAAGATGGCCGTAGTGAGGCAGGCCATTGGCAAAAGGCGGACCGTCGTAAAAAACATAGTCGCCTTTAGGCGCTTGCTTTTTGACTGACTTTTCAAAAATTTTATTCTCCTGCCAGAATTTTAAGATTTTTTCCTCAACCTCCACACCATAACGAACACTGGTGCCTTTGGCACTAAACGAAGTATGTGTTCGTTTGGTGTGGGGGTCAATTTCTGCCGGTTTGAAGGACTTAAGATTTTTAAGCATTATCTTAAATATATAAAAAATCGGTGTTTATCTCAAGAGAGTTAATTTTTATCGCCAAGATGGCGGTTTTTGGTTGTGGATAACTAGGGCTTGACAACACGGAGGTTATGGGTATATATTCATAATAGAGGAATAACAATTAAAGGTCGTCCTCTATAATAAAAGTTTAATTATAAAAATGCCACGATTGGACAGAACTGGTCCTTCGGGTTTCGGTCCAGGCACTGGCTGGAGATTGGGTCCTTGCGGCGCCGGAATGGGCTGGCGGAGAGGATTTGGCCGCGGCTTTGGCAGATTTTGGGGATTCGGTTATCCAGCGACCAGCAAAGAAGAGAAAGAGATGTTAGAAGAAGAACTCGGGGTTCTGGAAGACGAGCTAAAAGCCATTAAAGAACGTCTTGCCGAACTAAAGACCAAAAAATAAAAGAAGGCCGAGAACCCAGTCCCGCCTTCTGCGGGACTGGGGAGACCTTCTTCTATTCAAAGATAATATTAAACTTTAAAAATTTCAATTTATGACACGACCATTGAAACCAAGAAGAATATTTTTTGACCCGAACGTCACTTATTTCAAACCAAGAGCTGTTCCTCTTTCTTTATTGGAAGAAGTTGATTTAAATATAGATGAGTTGGAGGCGCTGCGTCTTTGCGATTTAAAGAACATAGAACAAATTGAGGCGGCAAAAAAGATGAAAATTTCGCAAAGTACTCTCCAGCGCATTTTAACCTCGGCCCACAAAAAGGTGGCTGAAGCTTTAATTAAGGGAAAAGCAATAAAAATCAGAAAAGGTTAATAAAATATTTAAGTCTTATTTCTACATTTTTTCCGGTGCTTCAATACCCAATAATTTTAAACCGCTTTTAATAATTAAAGCCGCAGCCTCAATGAGAGCCAGCCGGCTATCTCTTAATTTTGGTCCGGCTTTTAAAACTGGCGTTGTCTCATAAAATAAATTGGCTTTCTCGGCCAAGCGAAGCAGATAGCCGGCCAAGCGGTTCGGTTCATAATAAATAGCGGAATCTTCAATAATTTCCGGAAAATGAAGGAGGTGATTTAAAATTGCTAATTCTTCCTCGTTTTTTAATAACGATGGGTCAAAATTTTTCGGCTGGGCAGCTTTCCGTAAAATGCTTTTCAGCCGGGCGTAAGTGTATTGAATATAAGGAGCAGAAGCGCCTTTCAAACTAAGCATTTTATCCCAGTCAAAGACAATATCAGAAAGCCGATTTTGCGCCAAATCAAAAAATTTCACTGCGCCAATGCCCACGATTTTAGCCACCCCCTCTTTTTCTTTTTTAGATAATTGAGGATTTAATTTTTGGACAATTTTTAGACTGCGTTTTATGGCTTCTTCTAAAACTTCTTCTAAGGGAATCAATCTGCCTTCCCGGGTGGCGAATTTTTTGCCGCCAGGCGCAAGCATCATACCAAACTTAACGTGTCCCAATTGACCTGATTTAGCAAAGCCAAGCAATTCGGCTGAACGAAAAACCTGATTAAGATGAAAGGTTTGCTGATTAGCCGCCACATATAAAATTTTATCAGTTTTCCATTTTTTAAGACGATGTCTGATGGCGGCCAGCTCTCGGGTGGTATAAATAGTGCCCCCGTCTGATTTTTGGATAATTTCCGGCGTTGAACTGCCGGGAATAGAAATAATTACTGAACCGTCTTTGCCTTTTTGGGCGATACCCTTAGAAAGGGCGTCTTTTATAAGCGATTTTAATTCTGGCTCGTAAAAACTTTCAGCGATAGTATTTTCAATTTTAACGCCAAGAAGTTTATAGACCCGCTCAAAATCGCGAAGCGACTCATCTAAAAACCATTTCCAGAGCCGGCGATTTTCTTTGTCGCCTTGCTCCAATTTTTTAAATTCCTTTCTACCCTGTTCAAGAAGTTTGGGATTCTTTTTGGCCGCCTGAGAGAATTTGACATACAATCGCAACATTTCAGCAATCGGCTGTTTTTTTATTTTCTGGGCATTACCCCATTTTTTATAGCCGGCAATTAATAATCCAAATTGTGTTCCCCAATCGCCCGGGAAAGAGAGAGAAATCGCTTTATAGCCGGCAAAACGCAATATATTAACCAAGGCCTGGCCGATAATGGTGGAGCGAAGATGATGTACGCCTAAGGGCTTAGCGATATTGGGAGAGGAATATTCAATAACAATAGTTTGTTTTTTGGGAATGCCTCGACCAAATTTTTCTTTTTTGTTAAGAATTTCTTTTAAACCATTAATTAAGCATTTTTCAGAAAGCCAAAAATTAATAAACCCCGGCAGAGCGACCTTGGTCTCTTTAATGAGACCAAAAATATTGGGTTGCTTTTCTAATTGAGATTTTATTTCTTCGGCTATTTGGATTGGGTTTCTTTTTAAAATTTTCGCTAACCTTAAAGCAACATTCGTTGAATAATGCCCGAACTTTTCGTTTTCAGAAACAAAAACATTAAACGCAGATTCACGCAGATTAATACGCGGATATACGCGGATAGTTTTTTTGAGATATTGGACAATTTTTTGTCTAAGCATTATTTTTATTGTAATTGATAAAGCACTAAATTTAAAGCCTTGACAGATAGAATTAAATTTGCTTCTATGGTACTAGCTGTTAAAAAATTTTAAGAAAGGAGAATGCATATGAGAGAAAGAAGATTTATCAAAGAGTCGAGTCCCTGCGACACGGATATGGCTGACAAGACTATTCAAACTGTGGCTGATGCAGTGGCGAAAGGAAGGACGTGGTGCAGTAATCGGGAGCAGTGTGAAAAGCGTAGCGTAGCCGAGAACATAATGTGTTATCGGACTACCGCCAAAGAAATGGCCGGGTTTATCTTGGACAGGAAATCGCCATTTGGGCAAGCTGTCCGAGAAGAGAAAGAAGAGTATCTTGGTGGCGCTCCTGACGGCAAGTTTTGGGTTTGTCGGGACGGTCAATGGCAAGTTATTGAGGGCAAGAAGAACGTGGTAAATGATATCGTTGAGTTTGCTATACTTATCATCGATATGAAGCCAGGCGACCGCCGGCCGTTCACAAAAGACGGCACGCGAACACCGGAGCTTGGCCCGTCTGATGCAACGCATAACGCCATGCTGGACTTGGACGATATTTATGCCGAGGTCGGGCAGAAAAATCCCTTCAGGTCTTCTCGGTCGCAAAGATGAAAGATGAAAATCGGTTTTCACTATCTTAATACGGCCTACCCAATGCTTTTGTGGCAGGCCTTTTATTTTAATCAAATTAAAAAATAGTTTATACTTTGATTATGAGTGTTATTTCCACTAACAAACGCGCTTATTTTGACTACGAGATTTTAGAGACATGCGAGGCGGGGATTGAATTGAGAGGGTTTGAGGTTAAATCCATAAAAACCGGCCGAATAAATCTGGCGGGTTCTTATGCTATTATCCGAAATAATCAGGCCTGGCTTTTGAACGCCGACATTCCGCCTTATCAGCCAAAAAATACTCCCCTCGATTATGACTCTAAGCGAACTCGGCGGCTGCTTCTGAATAAATTAGAAATTAAAAATCTAATCGGCCGGACTCAGGAAAAGGGCTTGACTTTAATCCCGCTTAAAGTTTATACTAAAGGCAAAATCGGAAAGATAAAAATAGAAATCGGCTTGGCAAAGAGCCGAAAGAAAGTGGACAAGAGAGAATTAATAAAAAAACGGGAAGTTGAAAGAGAAATAAAAAGAATGGGAATGTAGGGATTCGATGGCAGCACTTTTATAAAATTGCAAGCCGAGGATAATTCGTCACCTCATTAATCACCGGATTAAATCATATCTGCCAAAAACAGATTAGTTCCCGCTTTCGCTTTTGCCTAAGCGGCATCCTTTATCAATTGCTCAAGTTGATAAGAAGGGTGTTATAATTTGAGCTTACCCGCCTAAATTTGCCTAATTTTGACGGGGACATCTAAGGCAAAGAATTTAGATTTTTTTCTAGATTCTAGATTCTAAATTCTATATTCTAATCTAGATAAGCTTGTAGAGATTTTATAAATTTACTGTCAGATGCGGGCTCAACTCCCGCCATTTCCACAAAACTATACCCCGTAGTGAAAACTCGATAAATTTAACTCCAATTTGTTGAAGTTTACTACTGAAACATAGTTTAAAAATTAGTGATGTATTATTTTAACTGACAGCAATGAGTTAAATTGACAAATTGCCATCGAGTTTCTACTACGGGGTATAATCGCGAATTAAATTAGAGATTTATTATTAATTATCGAGTCAATAATCAAATAACTGCTTCGGAATTGAGAGTCGTTGATGAAACCGGAAAAAATCTGGGAATTATGCCGCGAGAGGCGGCATTAAAATTGGCTGAAAGCCGGGGATTGGATTTAATTGAAATCGCGTCGACTAGCCAGCCACCGGTTGCTAAAATCATCAGTTTTGATAAATTTCGCTATCAGAAAGAAAAGGAATTAAAGAAGCAGAAATCAACTCAGAAAACGGCTGAATTAAAGCAGGTTCGCCTTAGCAGCCGGGCCGCCAAAAACGATTTAGGAATCAAAGCCAAAAAGACCGAGGAGTTTCTCAATAAAGGCCATAAAGTTGAGATTATGCTTCGGTTAAAAGGCAGAGAAAAATACAACAGAGACTGGGCCCGCTACAAATTAGAAGAATTCTTAAAAATGATTACTGTGGAATATAAAATAACTCTGGAGCCGAGATTCGTGGGGCAGGGGCTGATAATGCAGATGAGTAAAAAGTGAATTATGAAAAAAAGTATTTCTAATCGTATCAAAATTACTAAAACCGGAAAAATTTTAAGGCGGGCAATGGGCCAAGGGCATTGCCGAGCCAAGAAAAGAACCGTCCAAATCCGGCGAAGAAAGTTATTCCGCGAAATCGATGCAAAATTAATCTAAATAATAAATTTAGGTATTTTTAGTTTAGAAAATATGGTCAGAGTAAAACGCGGCAAGATTAGCCGTAAGAAAAGAGAAAAAATACTAAAATATACCAAGGGCTTCAAATGGGGTAGGAAAACCAAAGAAAGAGCGGCCAAAGAAGCTCTTCTTCATGCTTGGCCAGCCGCTTTTCGGGGTCGCAAAGAGAAAAAGCGAAATTTTCGCCGGCTTTGGCAAGTTCAAATTAATGCCGCGGTCAGACCCTATGATTTAACCTATAGCAGATTTATTAACGGCTTAAAAAAGGTAAATATAGGACTGGACAGAAAAATATTAGCTGATTTAGCCCAAAATGAACCAGTGGTTTTTAAGGGAATAGTAGAGAAAGTTAAATAGGCCCAATATTAGCTCCTTCGTAGGAACTTATTGGCTTGGGTTAAAACTCTTTGACTGTCTTTGTACTTGCTTAAAATTTTCATTGCCTCTTTATAAGTAAACCAGCCGTAGCCCTCATGTTCTTTAGAAATTTTAATTTGACTATTTTTTGTTTCGGCCAAATAAAAAATCACAATTTTAAAAATTTTCTCGGTCTTGCGCCCTTTAGCGCCGTCCCGCTGAGCGGGGCTTTTGTCCCGCTTAGCGGGACGCCGAAAAGTAAACTTTTCATAAGTTTTGAAATATTCATTAAATTTTAAATCATTACGGCTGAGACCCGTTTCTTCTCTAACTTCTCTTAGGGCTGTCTGAAAACTTTTTTCCTCTTTATCAATCTTGCCCTTGGGAAAATTCCAATAACCGCGACCGTGATATAAAATTAAAAACTTTGGCCCCTCGTTGGTTTTTCTGTAAATAATTATTCCAGCTGAAATTTCGCGCATAGTAAAAGTTAAGATTATTTTTTAATTTTACATTGTCATTATCCATAGTCAACTTTTGGACGACCGTCCCATAGTTGACTAAGATAAATTACGAACGTATTTTAAAATTATTTTTCTTTTATAGTACCTGTTTTACTTATTTTGAATATTTGGATGAAATCAATTAAGCCAAGATAATTTAAGTCGTTTAAGAATTCTTTAGGTAATTTATTTTTTCCTATCCAAACGCTTTTTTGAAGCATTGAAAAACCCAAAGATATCAATTGGCTCCTTAACCATTTGCGCTTAAATCTTTCTTTCTCAGGAATATCAAAAATGACAATATTAAACCCCTCGTCTTTCTCTTTCTTATAATTTCGTTTTGGTAAATAAAAAACATTCTTTAGGGCTTCTAATTTTTTCTTCCCCGCAATAGTAATCCGCCAAAAAGTCTTATTATCGTTCTTGTCCTTCTCTATCAAACCCTGCTTCTGTAATTTATAAAGTAAGCTGTATAAATTGTGTCTCTGGTTTTTTAATGATTGTTTACCTCTTTCCATTTCGGAAAAATCGGGGAGGGTTGGATAAAAAGCCCTTCTTTTCATTCTTTGATAGCTATAGCCGCCAATAAGGATGTTTAAAATTATATTTGTCAATTGTGCCTGCTTTTTTAAAGTTTCTAAAATAATTCGTGTTTTCATAATTTTCGCAATATTTGTTCTATTTTAATTCAAAAAAATAATTTAGTCAACTAAATTCCGATCGTCCTACAGTTGACTAACCTCATATTTTATAGAATTATATCAGATAAATTTAATCTCTTTTAAAATTTTAAGATGGGGAGGGAAGAAGCCCGGCAGGGTTTCTAATTCTTCAGGCAGAAATAATCTAATCTCCTCTCCTTCATTGCCCTTCGTCTTCAATCCTTCAAGATTTTCAAGAGAAACGGGATTCGTCTGGAATAAATAGAAATTGTGACCCTCTCGTTCCTCTTCATATATAAGTTCCATATCTTTTGGTTTAAAAGAAAGCCCGATTTCCTCTTTGATTTCCCTGATTATTGCTTCTGTCGGCGTTTCTTTATCTTGGCTTCTGCCACCGGGCAGTTTCCAATAATTCGGAGGCGGTTTTTTCGGGTCTTTAACTAAAGGAATTCCTTGTGGGAGAACAATAAGTGCCACCACCGCATAAGGCGAAGTTAATTTTTGCTCCATATTACTTCAGCATTTTTAATAACCTTTCTACTGGCCAGCAGTTGATAATGTCCTTTTTCTCGGCCCAGCCTCTTCGGGCTTGGCTAATGCCAAATTCCATAAAACGCAATTGGTCTAGATGATGAGAATCAGTATTAATTACCATTTTCACGCCTGCTTCTTTGGCTTTTTTAATATTAGTATCTTTTAAATCTAATCTTTCCGGGAAAGAATTGATTTCTAAAATCGTGCCGGTTTCTTTAGCAACGGTTAAAATTTTATCAAAATCAACCTCATATTCGTCTCGGCGTTTTAAAATTCGGCCGGTCGGGTGGGAAATAATATCCACATTGGGATTTTTCATCGCCTTAATTATTCTCTCGGTCATTTTTTCTTTGGGCATCTTCATCTGGGAATGAACGCCGGCAATCACATAATCCAATTTTGCCAGCGCCTCGTCAGAAATATCAATTGACCCGTCGGGCATTATATTCGCTTCACAACCTTGTAAAACTTGAAACTTGAAACTTGTTTTTGCTTCTGGCAAATCCCCGGAGGGTTTAAATTGAAAATTGAGCTTCTCAATTTCTTTTCGTTGGCTGGCCAGTTGGTTTTCATTCAAACCGTGTTCAATGCGTAAAAATTTAGTATGGTCAGCAATACCGATGTATTGATAGCCCATTTTAATGGCTGCTTGAACAATTTCTTCAATGGAGTTGGCGCCGCCATTCCAATCCGAATGAACATGGAGATCGCCTAAAACGTCGTGATAGCCGATAATTTTCGGCAATCCATTGGGTTTACCCTGAGCTTGTCGAAGGGCCGCCTCAATTTCCCCCTGATTTTCTCGGAGTTCTGGCTCAATGTAATCCATTTTCAAGGCAGCATAAACTTCTTTTTCGGTTTTAGCAGCAATCATTTTTTGGCCGCGGAATAAACCGTACTCATTTAATTTTAATCCCTTATCAATGGCAATTTTTCTTAATATAATATTGTGCTCTTTTGAGCCAGTAAAATATTGAAGCGCTGAGCCGAATTGTTTTTCTGGTAAAACCCGAATGTCTACATCAAAACCTTCTCTCAACCGAATTGAGGCCTTGGTCGGGCCCTTGCCCCAAATTTTAACAATACCAGGCATTGAAATAAAATAATCAATTACTTTACCCGCCGAAGCTTTAGCGGAGGCGGGCTTTTTTGTTTCATCAACTGTAACCAAAATATCCACATCGCCAATAGTTTCTTTGCGTCGCCGAACTGAGCCGGCCTCAGAGATTTGTTTGACTTCTTTTAAACTTTTTAATTGAGCAATAATTTCATAAACTTTTGGCAAAATCTCTCCTAATAAAAATCTGCCCTTGCTCCGCTTTAAAAATTCAATGCCCTCCAAAATATTTTGTTCGGTTTTTAAACCAAAATGCGGCAAGTCCCTGATTTTTCCGGCTTGGGCGGCTTTTTCTAAATCTTTAAGATTTTTTATCTTCAGATTTTTATACAAGTCTCTGACCATTTTCGGACCAATGCCTTCAACCGAAGTTAATTCTTCAATATTAACCGGCATTTTCTTTTTGAGCAGCTGATGTTCTTTGATTTTCCTGGTTTTTATGTATTCAACAATTTTTTCGGCCATACTTTGGCCAATGCCGGGAATTTCTTTTAATCCCTCAAGCCCTTCTCTTTTATAGATATCTTCCACATCCTCGGACAAAGTTTCCAAATTCAAACCAGCTTTCTCATAAGCCTGAGGCTTAAAAGCAATGTCCTGCATTTCCAAATAGGTAGCAATCTCATAGAAAATTTTAGCTATCTCTTGGTTTATCATAAAAAATTTTACTTGCCCGCCGTAGCTCGCCAAGCGAAGGCAGGGCGATTTCTTGGTTGGTCATAATTTCGGAGCTGGTGGCTGAAACATCTTGTTTTTGACAATAACAACTCCTCCGTCTCTAGGCTTCATTTCTTTTGCTATTAACAGCAAAAGAAATGCGCTTAAAATAATAAAAACTCCCGCGCCGATAAAAAGAGCATTAAAGCCAAAATTATAAGCAATTATTCCTCCCAAAGCTCCGGCTATGCCGCTTCCAATTCCCACAAAAGAACTGCGAAGACCCCACTCAAAGGCCTCTTTGTTTTTATCAATGTGTCGGGTGAAAATAGCGGTATAGCCCGGAATATTCATCCCCATTCCCAGGCCGTAAATTCCCTGCAAAAGATAAATATGCCAGGGCAGGCGCGAAAAAATATAACCGAAAATCGCCACCGCTCCCAAAATATTGCCGATAACAATAAACCAGAGGTCGTCTTTTTCTCCGGGATGTTTGTCCAAATATCGGCCAAAAGGAATCATCACCAATGACTGGACTATCCAATAAACAGCCGCCGCAAATCCGGCCACCTTAATACTGCCGCCTTTAATATTTTCGGTCAGAAAAATAGCAAAAATCGGAACAATAAAGCCGAGCCCGGTTAGTAAAGCCACATCAGAAAGAGTTAAAAATTTTATGACTTTGTTCATTAGTGAAGCAGTTCTATGAGAATTTAAACTCTTCGCCTTCTAATATCACTTTTATCGTACCGCCCTTAATAATTTCGCCTCTCAAAATTTTTTCCGCCAAAGGACTCCGGATTTTTTCCGAAATCACGCCTCTTAAGGGTCGGGCGCCGAAAGCCGGGTCATAACCTAGTTCCGCTATCTTTTTAATCACCGGCTCTTCAAAAATTAAATTAATCCCCTGGACTTCAGAGACGGTCTCGGCCAAATCTTGAAGCTGAAGCTTGGTGATGGCCTCGATATTTTCGGGAGAAAGAGGTTTAAAAACAATTATATCCGAAAACCTGTTAAGTAATTCTGGCTTAAAATAATCAGTTAATTTTTTCTTTAATTCTTCAGTGATGGTTTCAAACGGTGTGTGAGCTTCAATATGGCTTTTAATAAAATCCGAATGAGCATTAGAGGTAGCAATAATAATCGTATTGGTAAAATCAACTGTTCGGCCCAAGTTATCAGTTAAACGACCCTCATCAAAAACCTGCAGAAATAGATTCAAAATATCCGAATGGGCTTTTTCAAATTCATCCAATAAAATCAGACAATAAGGTTTTTGAATAACCGCCTCGGTGAGACTGCCGGCAATCCGACCATCTGGCGAGCCGATAAACCTAAAAATACTCTGTTTGTCTTGATATTCACTCATATCAAAGCGGAGCATCATATTTTCCGAGCCAAACTGGATTTTAGTTAAAATTTTGGAAAGTTCGGTCTTGCCCACTCCAGTTGGTCCGACAAAAAGAAAAACCGCAATTGGTCCGCCTTTTCGAGAAAGGCCGCTGCGGTATTCCCGCAGAGCTCGGCTAACTGCTTTTACCGCCTCTTCCTGGTTAATTAATCTTTGATGAATTATTTTTTCCAGATTTAACAATTTTTCGGCTTCTTCTTTGCCGGCGCGATGAATGGGAATATTAGTTTTTCTTTCGGCAATAGCGACAATGTCATCGGCTGATAAAACTTTATCGCCTTTTTGAGTAGCGTCAGCTAAAGATTCTTTCAATAAGTCTTCGGCGCTGGAAGGCAGCAGTTTGTGCCGGAAATATTTATGAGCCAAAATTACCGCCTGTTTGATGGCTCCGAAACTGATAATTATTTTATATTGATTCTCCAAAATAATACTGTCATAAGTTAACAGTTTAACCGCTTCGTCTTCAGTGATTTCATTGACCCGAATTATTTCAAAAGCATTGGCAAAATCACTCTGGGACTCAATTAATTGTTTAAATTCTTTGGGATAAGTAGCGCCGACAACCGGAAAAGCGTCGCTGACAATTACCGGAATAAGAATATCAGCCGCGCTTAGATATTGAAGCCCTGAGGTTTTAGATAAATTATGAATGTCAGGAACGTATAAAATAATGTTATTGGCTAAAATGACTTCTTCAATTATTTTATTGACCCGAGCCGAGACTTCTTCGCTTGAAGCGCCGGAAATTAAATTGCCGACTGACAAAGCCACTAATCTTTTGTCAAAAAGGAAATTTGGCACCTTGTCTTTAATTATTTCAAAAGCCAGGTGAGCCACTAAAGTTTCTTTGCCGCTGCCGGGCTCGCCAACTAAAAGCGCATTAGCCTTGGTTTGTCGGGACAAAATATCAACCATTCGGTCGTATTCAATTTCATGGCCGATTAAAAACCCAGCTTTCTGTTCCCGGGCCAAATCAGTAAAGTCAACAGAATATTTGTCAAGAGTCGGCGTTGGTCTGGCAGTCCAGGCCCGGTTCATAAAGCGGTGCCGGATTTTATAAGGCCGCTGAGCAAATCCTCCTAAGCTATGAGGTAAGCGCGTAAACCACCTGAATTTTTTCCGAAAGCGGCCGAAAATTAGAGCATTTTCTAAATCGCTCTCAGCAATCGAAAACAGATTAAAAAGCCGGTTAACTTTTTCACTGCCGACAAAACTTAGGGCCGAAAAAAGATTACGTGGTTCAATAAACCGCTCTTGGCTGACCAAACTTATTTGAAAAGCTTTTTTTAACAAGTCCTCAATTTTATCAATCAAATCCTGCCGTGAATTCTTCAAAGAATCTTTTTTTGTTTCTTTAACTAACTCATCAATTTTTTGTTCAAATTCTTTTAGGGGAACATCCATTCGGACTAGACCCTCCTGGATGTCGCGATTTTCAGATAGAAATTTTATTAAATAAAGAAAAAAATCATTGTCGGAGATTAAAACTTTCTCGTAAGTGTGTTCCAAAACTGCAAGACTGGCAGGAGTAAGATAATGGCTAATATTTATTTTTTGATTGGATCGAAATTTTAAATCAATTAGTGATTTTTCAGCTCGACCAAAATGAAATAAACGATGGACTAAAAATAATAAACCCAAAATTCCCAACCAAAAAAGCCAATCAATGTCTGAAAGCAAAAAAGTGGCGACTGCCGCTATTAATAGGGTATAGCTGCAATAAATAATTAACCGAGCCGCCAATCTCTCAATAAAACTCATTTTTAGGCGCGGCTCGGAGAAGTATAAATTGGTTGTTGGGTTAGTCATTAAGTCATTGGGTTATTAAAGAATAGCCAATTTTGTAAATTATATATGGTAAAACCGCTAACCAGGCTAAATAAATAAAAATTGCAACGGCTATTATTAAAATATAAATAATTCCTCCGATAATTAATCTGGCGGTTCGGAAAAAAAATCCCAAAATATAACCAATCAGCGTTTGGTCTTGGTAAAGGGGTTGGAAAAGGTATTTAATAGTGACCTTAAAAGCCAATTTTCGGTCAAATTTTTCCAAGAGAGAAATAATAAAGTGGCTGTAAATTTTAAAACTATCCAAATACCAATGTCGGAGAAACTCTGTTAGACGATAAACAAGACGAATAAAAAGATAAGGAATAAGAGTCATAGAATTTTTATATTGGTGGGCATGCCAAGAATCGAACTTGAAACTGGGACTTATCAGATCCCTGTTTTACCATTAAACTACATGCCCCTTTACAATAAACTTTGACCTCTGACTTCTAACTTCTGACTTCTAACCTCTGACGTTATTGTCATCGTCAGCAGTCAGTGGTCAGTAGTCATCGTCATTGTCACTCCTTCATTATTCCCAATTTCTTCAATCCCTCAAAATTAAATCTAATAACTTCTTTGGCTCTTACTGATTCTTGGTCTAAAACATCGCTGGTATTTTTTACTAAAAAATTTATTGAATAAATAATAAACCCAACTATTACCAATAGCAGCAGAATACCGATTATTATAAATATTAATTCTCGATGTTTGCGCATTAAAATGAAAATACTTGCCCAGTTAGCAATGTCTTAAAACCGCCATCTTGCTGTGTAAAATCAAGCATTTTTAAACTAACAAGATATTGACCGCCTTCAAAGAGTTTTAGAAAATTTATGAGATTATCAAAGGAACCTTGACCAGTTATAGAAAAATCAGTTTTTCTTAACCCATCGGTACTTTCAGAAATCTCTTGTCCAAGAGTGGCATTTAAATCAACCTGACTTTGTTTAGCAATAATATTTAGATCCCGAGGAAAAGTTACTAGCTGGTCTCGCTGAGGTAAAATATTTTCTAACTGAACGATATAATTTTTAGCCTGTTCCGCCTCTTTACTTAATATAGCCAGAGATTCGGTTGATTGTAGACCGAAGATTATTTCACTTCTCAATTGTTTAATTTGTTCAGTTCTTTTGGCGATATCGGAACCTATAAAAAACAAGGCGGTCGCTAAAATTAAACAAACTCCTAATGGAATACCGATTATAATTAATAGGCGTTTTTTGAAATTCATTCTCCGTAGAAGCGGATTTTACGCTGACCCGCTTCGCCCGCGAAGCGAGGCGAGTGAGTACGCTGATTGACGCGGAAATTTTCAGTATTATTCTGCGTACTTATCAGCGTTGTTCTGCTTCTACTTTATATTATATAATATTATACAATGAAACTAAAGAAATTGGAAATTAAAACAATCTCTCAAGAAAATCCAAAATTTCCTTCTTTATTAAAAGAAATTCCCAATCCAGCTTCAAGAATTTATGTTTTGGGAGAGCTGCCGGATGACAAAAAAATAAAAATAGCCATTGTCGGCACCCGCAAAGCCACCACCGAAGGCCGGTTAATTGCCAAAGAAATGGCTAAAAAATTAGCTGAACAGGGGCTCATAATTGTCAGCGGCTTGGCAATGGGAATTGATAGCGCGGCTCACGAGGGAGCTTTGGAAGCTAAAGGTAAAACCATCGTCGTTTTGGCCAACGGCCTCGGTAAAATTTACCCGGCTCGAAATCAAAATCTGGGGGAAAAAATTTTGGAATTCGGCGGGGCCATAATTTCGGAATACGGTTCAGAAGTCCCATATTTTAAAGGTCAATTTTTAAAACGAAATAGAATTATCAGCGGTCTGTGCCAGGCGGTGATAATCATTGAGGCCCCTAAAAGGTCCGGGTCGCTAGCTACCGCTCGCTTAGCCGCAGAACAGGGCCGGGAAGTTTTTGTAGTGCCCGGTCCAATTAATCATCCAAATTATTACGGTTCGCATAAATTAATCAGAGACGGAGCAAGGTTAGTTGCTTCGGTAGACGACATTTTAGAAGATCTCCAATTACAAATTTCCAATTTTCAATTACCAATTTCCAATACAATTTCAAATCTTAAATTTCAAACTGATGAAGAAAAAATAATTTTTAAAACGATTCAGGAGGCTGGCAAACCAATTAATATTGATAAAATTATTGAACTCACTAAACTTGAACCTCAAGTTATCAATCAGGCAATAGCGATTTTAATAATTAACGGTTTCATTAAAGAGAGCGAGAAAGGATACACGATTTAGCAAATCGCTAATCGCGAGGCGCAAATCGATTTATAAACCAAATTTCTAAATTCTAAAATTTTAAAAATTAAAAATTGGTTATTAGAAAGTCGAAAGTCGTATCGAAAATCGAAACAGGAAAGTGGGAATTAAAAAAATAATTTCTTTTTTCTACTCTCGATACCATTTTCCATTTTCAATTAACGAATTTCTATTTTCAAAAACTATGAACCTCATCATAGTAGAGAGCCCCGTGAAGGCAAATACAATTTCAAAATTTCTCGGCAAGGAATATAAAGTTGAATCTTCTTACGGTCACATCCGCGATTTGCCGAAAAGCAAGCTCGGTATTGATATTGAAAAAAATTTTGAGCCGCAATACGTGATTCCGGTAAAAGCTAAAAAAACGGTTAATCAACTTAAAAAAGAAGCGGAAAAAGCCGAAGCGGTAATTTTAGCCACAGATGAGGACAGAGAGGGAGAAGCTATTGCTTGGCACCTGACGCAATCTTTGGGCTTAAATGGACTCAAAACTCAAAACTCAAAACTCAAGACTATTCAGCGCATAGTTTTCCACGAAATTACCAAGTCCGCTATTGAGGAAGCGCTGAAAAATCCCCGGGGCGTTGATATGAATTTAGTTGCTAGCCAACAGGCGCGCCGCGTTTTAGACCGCTTAGTTGGTTACAAACTTTCGCCTTTTCTTTGGGCAAAAATAATGCGTCGCCTGTCAGCCGGTCGAGTTCAATCCGTAGCTTTGCGATTAATTGTTGAAAGAGAAGAGGAAATTAGAAATTTTAAGCCGGAAGAATACTGGTCGATTGAAGCTTTGCTTCAATCGCGCGGAATGACGCGGAAATCAACGCGGAACGACGCAGAAAACCAATTTACAGCTCTGCTTTATAAGATAAACAATGAAGTAATTCCGAAATTAGGGATTAAAACCAAGGATGAAGCAGATAAAATAGTTGACGAATTAAAGAAATGCGAATATAAAATTTCTAAAATTGAAAAAAAAGAAGTAAAGAGAAATCCTTTGCCGCCTTTTATGACCAGCACCTTACAGCAGGAGGCGTCAAAAAGATTGCGCTATTCAGCCAAACAAACAATGCGTTTGGCCCAAAATCTTTATGAAAGCGGACTGATTACTTATCACCGAACAGATTCACTTAATTTATCTAAAGAGTCAATCCGCCAGGCAGCAGGATGGATTGAAAAAAACCTCGGCAAAGAATATGCAATTCAAGCGCCCCGATTTTTCAAAACCCAATCCCGTTTAGCCCAAGAAGCGCATGAAGCAATCAGGCCCACCAACGTCAACTTAATAACTGAAAAACTGAAAACTGAAAACTTTCAGGAGAAAAATTTATATGATTTAATCTGGCGCCGCTTTATTGCCTCGCAACTGCCGCAAGCGATTTTTGATTCCACCCGTGTTGAAATTAAGGCCGAAAACTCAAAACTCAAAACTCATTACTCATTACTTACTACAGGCAATATTCTCCGCTTTGACGGTTTTTTAAAAATCTGGCCAATAATTTTTGAAGAAACCGAATTGCCGTTGCTTGAAGAAAATGAAGAGTTGAAACTAATTAAGGTCAATCCTCTTCAGCATTTTACTGAGCCAGCGCCGAGATATAACGAAGCCAGCTTGATTAAAACCTTGGAAAAATACGGCATTGGCCGGCCCTCAACTTATGCGCCAATTATTTCAGTTATTCAGGAACGAAATTATGTTTATAAAAATGAACAGCGCCGGTTTCAACCAACCGAAATAGGCGAGTTAGTTAACAAAATTTTAGTTGAGCATTTTCCAAAAATCGTTGATATTCAATTTACTGCCCAGATGGAAGAAGAACTTGATGAAATTGCTCAGGGCAGAGAGAAGTGGCAAAAAGTAATAGGAGATTTTTATCAGCCATTTGCCGAAAATCTTGAGAAAAAATATCAAGAAGTGAAACGGCAAAAGCCAATTGAAGAAAAAACCGAAGAAGTTTGCGAGAAATGCGGCCAGCCCATGGTTATTAGATATGGCAAATTCGGGAAATTCTTGGCCTGCTCCGGCTTTCCCGAATGCCGAAATACGAAAACAATAACCATGACGATGACTAATGACAAAGGCGAAAATTTAAAATGTCCTAAATGCCAAGAAGGAGAAATTGTCAAACGCCGAACCAAAAAGGGCCGTTTTTTCTACGGCTGCTCAAGGTATCCGGATTGTGATTACGCCAGTTGGACTAAACCTTGACTACTGACTACTGACCACTGACCACTGACTACTGACTATATGAATATCAAGGAAATTTTAGATGAAGTCCAAAGAACAAGAGAATTAGCAGAAGACGACGTTAATTTGCTTCATCGGGCTTTTGAGTTTAGCCAAAAAGTTCATTCCGGCCAGAAAAGAAAATCCGGCGAGCCCTATTTTAATCACGTTTATCAAACTGGTTTAAAATTGGCTGAGTGGCGGCTGGATGTTTCCACCATTAGCGCTGGCTTGCTTCATGATGTTGTTGAGGATGTCGGAATTGATTTGGAGAAAATTAAAAAAGAGTTTGGTGAAGAAATTACTTTTTTGGTGGATGGCGTCACTAAACTGGGCCGATTAAAATATCGGGGGATTGAAAGTCAGGCAGAAAATTTAAGAAAAATGATTTTGGCTTTGAGCCAGGACTTAAGAGTGGTGCTCATTAAATTGGCTGACCGGCTTCATAATATGAAAACCCTTTCATTTATTCCAATTCAAAAACAGAAAAGAGTGGCTTTGGAAACTTCAGAAATTTATGCGCCTTTGGCTTATCGCTTGGGAATGGCTAATTTGGCCGGCGAACTTGAAGATTTGGCTTTTCCCTATCTTTCTCCCAAGGAATATCAATGGCTTTTGGAAAATGTCAAAGAACATTATGAAGAGCGCGAAAAATATTTAGAAAAAGTTAAGCCGATTATTGAAAAATCCTTAAAAGAGCAGGGGATTGAACCAATAAAAATTGACCTCCGGGCAAAACGCTATAGTTCTCTTTATAAAAAACTTTTGCGCTATGCTCTGAATTTAGAGCAGATCTACGATTTAGTGGCTTTAAGAATTATTGTTAAAACGATTGAAGAGTGTTACGCGGCTTTGGGAATTATTCACCAGCTCTGGCCGCCCTTGCCCGGCCGAATCAAAGATTACATTGCCCTGCCAAAACCCAATGGTTATCGCAGTTTACATACCACGGTTTTTTGTCTGGAAAATAAACCGACTGAAATTCAAATTAGAACTTTAGAGATGCACGAACAAGCGGAAAACGGTATTGCGGCTCACTGGGCTTATGAACAGAAAAAGGGGACAAAAGAATATCTGGAGGAAAAACCGATTTTTGCCAATAAAAAAGAATTACTCTGGGTTCAGCAATTAAAAAATTGGCAGAAAGATTTTTCTGGCTCTGAAGAATTTTTACAATCCTTAAAAATTGATTTCTTTAAAGACCGGATTTTTACTATTACCCCAAAAGGAGCAGTAATTGATTTGCCGGCTGGCGCCACACCAGTTGATTTTGCCTACGCGATTCACAGCGATATTGGCGATAGATGTATTGGCGCTAAAATTAATAATAAAATCGTACCATTGGATTACCGGTTACAGTCCGGTGACCTGGTGGAAATCCTGACTCAAAAAAGCAAAAAACCTTCAGAATCCTGGCTGAAATTTGTCAAAACCAGCCAAGCCCGAAAGAAAATTAAGTCCGGCCTCAGGCAGTCAGCTGGCCCTTATCAAAAAAAATTACAGACCGAATTTAAAATCACAGTGGCTGACCGCATCGGCATTTTAAAAGACATCACTAGTGTCATTTCCCGTTCTCATATTAATATAATCAAAGTTAATGTTCCTCAGACCGGTTATTTCCCGCATCTCCGAATCCGCTGCGATTTAAGCGATAAAAAAAGAATTGAAAAATTAATTTTGAAATTAAAGAAAATAGAGGGAGTAAAAGAGATAAGTTATAAATTGATGTAAAAATATGTATTAGTTATTGTCATCTGTCATTGTTAATTTATTAATTATTCCCTGGATTTCTTCGGGAGAGTAAAAAGTAATGACGATTTTTCCGCCTTTTTCTCCGGTGGCCGGCGGATTAATTTTCACTTGGGCGCCTAAAAGTTCGGTCAGTTTTTCTTGAAGATTAAGGATTTCCGGGTCAATGGTTATTTGTTGTTGGTTGTTAGTTATTGGTTGTTTGTTGCCGCGAATGCGGCTGCGGAGCTCGCGGACGCTTAAATTATTCGCCAATAATTCTTGGAAAAGATTTTGCTGCTGGGTCAAATCTTCAATGATTAAAAGCAGGCGGGCCTGGCTTTCATTGATTTGATTTTTTACTACTGCTTCCTGAATTTCGCTCGGTAGATTTAAAAGCCGCAAAGTATTGGCAATGGTTTCCCGGCTTTTGCCGATTTTGGCGGCGATTTCTCTCTGGGTCAGGCCGAATTCGTCCTGTAATTTAGCATAAGCCCGAGCGGTTTCAATAGGATTAAGGTTAGTCCGCTGAAGATTTTCAATAATCGCCATTGCCAATTGTTCGGATTTTTGGGAAATATTTTTAATAATTGCCGGCACTCGTTCCCAGCCCAGCATTTTGGCAGCCATCAGTCGTCTTTCACCGGCAATTAATTGATATTCCACCTGAGTACCAGTTTCCACTTCTTTTTCAATTTTTGAAACAATTAAGGGCTGGAGAATGCCGAATTCCCGAATTGAAGCTGCTAATTCTTTTAGAGATTCCTCGTTAAAATCCCGGCGCGGCTGATGGGGATTGGGCTTAATTTTGTCAGTTTCAATGTGAAAGATGGCTTCGGTCGCAGCCGATACCTTTCTACCGGAACCGGCTGTTTTCTGGGACAAGGTTGTTGGTTGCTGGGTTTGCGGAAAAGAAAAATCTTCTCCTTGAGAAGTTTGTTGTTGGCTGTCATCTTTTTTTGGTATTAACGATTCTAAACCCTTTCCAAGCATTGTTTAACTTTTGACCTTTGACATTTAGCCATTGACAATGGTGTCAGTAGTCAGTAGTCAGCGGTCAGTAGTCAATATTTCCCTGGCCAATCTTTCATAGGCCTTGGCGCCGGATGAACTCGGATTGTATAAAATAATCGGCTTGCCGAAACTTGGTGCCTCGGCCAGGGCCACGCAGCGAGGGATTTCAGTCTCAAAAACATAGTGCGGAAAATGCTGTCTGACTTCTTTGGCCACTTCCCGGGAAAGTTTCTCCCGTTTATCATACATTGTTAATAAGGCGCCGGCAACTTTAATTTGCCGGCCTAAATTATTATTGATTAAATCAATTATTTCCAAAAGTTGGCTCAAACCTTCTAAACTGTAATATTCGCACTGGATAGGAATTAGAACTTCATCAGCTGCCACCAGGCCATTGATGGTTAATAAATTTAAACTGGGCGGCAAATCAATGAATACATAATCGTATTGGTGCCGGAGCCGGTTGATAAACCGACGCAAATAATATTCTCTTTCCGGCAAATTAACTAATTCCACCAAGGCGCCAGCCAGATGCTGATTAGCCGGAATCAAATGATGATTGAAAATTACCGTGTTTTTAATCAGATTTTCAATTTGAGAATAGCCCAAAATTCCGTGATAAATGGTATCACTAATGCCTTTGGGGTCTACGCCTAAACCAGAAGTGGCATTGGCTTGCGGGTCAAAATCAATCAATAAAATTTTTTTGCCCAGAGCGGCGAGATAGGTTGAAAGTGACACGCAGGTTGTGGTTTTTCCCACGCCTCCCTTAGCATTACAAATTGTGATTACCTTTGCCATATCTCCTTTACTATAATAGTTAAAAATTGTAATATTATCAATGAAAATTGAATGCAGAATTTTGCCCGGGTGTCGGAATTGGCAGACGATCACGACTCAAAATCGTGTGGGAGTAATCCCGTGTGGGTTCAAGTCCCACCCCGGGCACTATTTGCCTAAATAGGCAAAAATTCCATAGATATAGATGTGGATAACTTGATTCAAATTTATTCTATCAGGTGTTATTATTAAAATAATCTATCAATTCAATGTCTTGGCAAATCCATAAAAACCACGAACTCGACACCACAAGTCGAGAGAGAGAGAGAGAGAGAGAGAGTAACTAAGGCTCGGGAATTTTTAATTCAAATACAGAAAGTACCGTTTTTTAACGGTGCTTTTTTATTTATGAATTTATGAATAATAAACCAGACATTCCTAATAATGGCAAAGAAGTAAAAAAGGAAAAGAGGTTCATCACCCGCCTAATAATTATCAATATTCTTCTTATTCTCACGATTGGCTTTTTAATCATAGTTTTATTTGATTTAACCAGATATTTTGAAAATCCTCCA
>Ga0315282_10001291_pt1 | contig 47747 bp, 58 predicted proteins | sample YL17G07_20_MG_FD_203693 | JGI IMG/M metagenome (GOLD analysis project Ga0315282, IMG submission 203693) | Sediment microbial communities from Yellowstone Lake, YNP, Wyoming, USA - YL17G07_20 | ecosystem: Environmental > Aquatic > Freshwater > Lake > Sediment | place: USA: Wyoming | collected...
TACCGGGTGGGAATCAATGATACCGAAGTTTACGATGATCCTGTGAGCTTCGCTCTGCTGGGGCTATATGTGTATGAGGGCTGGAGTTTCACCTGTCAGCGCGTCTACAACTTCATTCAGTCGATTAAGGCTTCGGGGCAGTATCCTGCTTATTGGCCAGAGATCTGTTGGCCAGGCTATCTTGATGTGGTTACGAGGTTCCCAGCATGTGCGTACTATGATGCGATCACCACAGGAATCTTGTGGAAGATCAGGAAAGAGCGAGATCCTCCAAGCTTCAAACTTGCCTACAAAGTCGTGAGCAAATACAGTGATAAGTTTCTTTATTGGGGTCCTGTTTTCACGGATTATAGTCCGATCACGGCGCAGAAGGCTATGGCAAATGTCACATGGCTAGCCCGCATGTTTCTCAACTACGAGGAGCCCTTGACTAGGTTCATGAAAATTTTGAATAGTAAAGGCGAGGCTGTCCTGCTTTATCCAGTCCGTCAAGCTGTTGAGATTATTTCCTATGGCGAGCCCCTAGACGTTTTGGCGATTGTTTCGCCCGTGAGAGCAGAAGAGGTCCTTCTTGAGGCTGGGTATCTGTTTAACGACTATCTTGCCTTCTACACTTTTGTGCCGGTACGCAATCATGACAAGATTCGGCGAAAGGGCGAGGATTACGAGATTCAAACCCTGCAACCCTTCACTTACGAGAACCAGACGATCTATTTCAAATCGATCGCCAGGAGGCTTTTAGCGACTTGAGCGAACTCGAGGACCCTGTGATGACACTTCTGCGGTTGATTACTACGAGGATCCGTGTGGTCAAGGATAACGGTTCATTGGCCAATCTTTTGGCGACGAAGGAAGCCTATGATAGAGAGCTCCTCAAGCAGTATGACGCTCAAATCACGATGGGGCTCGACAGCAGCCAGGATCAGAAGCTTGAACTTGCTGGACGATTGAGACGTCGATTCATGGTTTTCAGATGTAATGCTTACTGCGTCGATAAGGCGGCTCCTGGAACTGATGCGGGCAAGGTGATGAGGGATAAGGTGACTGCGCAGATTAACGCTATTATCCGTGAAAACCGCAACTTGCCATATCAGACTGTATATAACTTCTATGGGCTCGGATATCCGTCTGGAGATCCTCACAAGGCTTTTGCTGCAGGTGCAGCCACAGAGCTCGCGCCATCAAGCGTCTCCTGGACAGAGCTCACTAATTTGGAGTATCAAAAGCTGTGGTCAAGCGATGATCAACGCCATTCCAAAAGTCATAATGTGAATAATGAGTATGCCTTAATGCTTTTCAGGTTCAAACTCGACCCTCGAGAGAATTGTGTCAAGAAGATTGTGCTTAGTTTTGAGGGTTATGGTACAGCTCCTGGAGGAAACGGCGCCACAATCAAAGTTTGGAATCACGTCGCTTCTGCATGGCAACAGGCACAGAGCGGAACAGGCGGGGGAGACGAAACCTTAACCATCACGATCTCTTCAGCCTGGACGGACTTCATCGACTCAAACGGCTATATTTGGCTTCTGGCCAAGACCACGAACCCAAGCAATGGGTCTACGCCTGCGGTCCTTTACTGTGATTTTGTTCAGTGTACGATTCAGGTTTATGGAATCTCGTTCTGTGATGTCATCAGCTACAGGAATATTGACGTCACGGATGTTAAGCCGTACCTTTTCAGGGCTGAGTTTCTCTTGAAGGGTTGGCTTTTCGAATCAATATCAGGAGTATTTTAGTCATGGAGGAATGAATAAAAAATGGTTGACACATATGGAGTAGACGAAGAACGGTTCTACTACGTTGAGGAAACAGTCTTTGGCACTACGCCAACAAACCCGAGTATGCTGGGCGCACCTTGCGAAGTAATCGACCCGGGATTTGACCCGAGTAACATCAAGTTGCGAGGAACAGGAAGCTACGATTTACAAGCAATCAAAAAAGGACTTTGGAAACCAAACTTAAAAATCAACTATGTGCTACCTTCTCAGGCTCCGATAAATCTTTTGCAATGGGCTAAAATGGATTTGGATAAGAGTCTAAGTTGTCAAGTGATTTACTATAAAGGAGTTTTTGGTTCAGCAACGGACATCATTTCGTTGTTGTTTAAGGGTATGCGGATCGGCAAGGCATCAGTTGAGTGCAGTATTGAGGATGTTATCAAAGCAGTTATGGAATGTGAAGGACAAAACCTCGTAACTGAAACCGCAAAGATTACAGGAGCAACTTATGCAGACTACACTGGAGCAGTTGCTTTTCATGAAAGCTATGTCAAAAAGGATGCTGCCACACTAGATCGCGTGACCGACTGGAAGTTTGACATCATCAACAACCCGAGAAGAGTGCCTGTCATCCGCACCTCGAGCGGGTATCTTGCGAAGTACATTCCCTTTGGACATCGAGAGCTCTCCGGAGAGCTTACCCTTGAGTTTGAAAGTAAGGCTGAAATGGACGAAGTGTTGGCTGATACGGAGTTTGCTTTGGAATTTGGCTTGGGAGGAAGCAGCAAAGCCGTTTTCACTGCATGCAAATGGGACAGCATAACGCACACGAAATGGCTGGAAGACTTAATCTGCGCCAAAGCGCGATTCGTAGCCAAGGGTCCTCTTGCAATTACTTAAGTGATTAAACATGAAAACTGAAATCTTAGAAATTGATGACAGATTCGGGGAAGAGTACCAAGGACGCTATGTATTTCAGGAGATTACATGGGCTAAGAGAAATCGCATCATTCAGAAGTACACCAAATACAGCAAGGCAAGCGGCGAAGTTGAAAGCAGCGACTTCATCGCAATCCAAGCAGAGACCATTTTGGCTTCACTAAAACAGCAGCCAGAGAGCAAACCTATTTCACTTGAAAAGCTTCTGGGTGAGGATATCGGGGTTCCTATTGAGCTTGGTGAATTATTCTCAAAGATTGCGAACAAACTGAATGGCATGAGCCACGAGGATCTCCGTTTTTTACTCTCGCAATTAGACGAGGAAAGCCGCATCCGGCTCTTTCAGAGTTTCGGCTTTGTCAAGCCTTCGGATGGCTCCCAACACAGCTCGCAAGACAGCCAGCAAAAACCATCCAACAATTCTGTGTCATCTTAAACGTGATGGATCAGATGGCCCTCGAGGAGAAGGAGAAAGCGGAAAAAGAGGCAAAGAAACATGTCCATTGAACTTGGCATGAATGTAGAAGGCGTTGAGAATGTTCAAATGTTACTGGAAAGACTGCCGGAACTGATGCATACTGCAGTAATGAGAGCTTTGAATCGGGTTGGCGCGGACATTCATATGAATGCGCGACAGATGTGCCCCGTCAAAACGGGTTATCTTCGAGACAGCATCTATCACAGAGTTCAAGATTGGATTCTGACAGTGGGAGCTGAAGCCGAATATGCAACCTACGTAGAATTTGGTAGTCGCTATATTCAGGGTCGCTACTTTCTCACGGAAGCTTTCCACCTTAACTTACCTAAACTTGAAAGTGTCCTTGGATGGGCTATTGATGACGCTATAAGAGCAGTGGAGCCGGGGATGACAATATAATGTCATTTAGAGAAATAGCCATAACTATTCGTGCTGTTAATCGTGCAAGCCATGAGTTTGCGAGGATTCAAACTGACGCCGAAGCCTTAAGTACGCGGATTAAAAGTTTGGGTGCTGTTATGGCTGGTTTAGGTGCTTCGGGCGTAGCCATTGGACATATAGCCCATCAGTTCGGTTTATTAAACGATGAGCAGGCTAAAGTTTTCAATTCTGCAATGATGGTTGTAACCGTTATGGGCATGTTCATGCGAACCAGTACGGGCGTAGCCATCGCTCAGAAAATCTACGCTGGTGCCTGTTGGATTGCCACGGCTGCCCAGAGCGCTCTCAACATCAGCTATGCCACTTTCCTAGCCTTAACCGGCGTTGGGATTGCGGTGATTGTTGCGGCTGCTGCGGCTATGTGGTATTTTGCTTCGCAAATGAATGCTGCGACTGCAAGTGTTCAGAGTTTCAATGAGGCTGCTTCTGAAATGCCAACCCAAGGTCGTAGCATTCAACGTGCTGGAGAGGCTGATCTCTACCGTCGAGGAGTTGAAAGTGCTCCATGAGTGTTGACATTCCAAAACTTGCCGTGGTTCTGGGCGCGGTTACACCTCCTCAAGGTGACGTCATTGAAGCCAGAGTGCATTTAGGATCCACGAAGGAAGTCAGCAGCTGGGAGTTGCTTCTCCAGAACTGGGCTAAGAAGTATAGTCCCGGTGGAACCTATCCTATCCTTGTCGGTCAAGATGGCTCTATTTTCATTGGTAGAGGCGTGAATTGTCCGCAGATTATTACTACGAGGATTGAGAGCGTCAAGTATGAATCAGGTCCTATTGAGAATTATGTGCGCGTGAGCGGTCGATGTTGGGGAGAGAAGCTTTTCCGCAGAGTTGTTACGAAGACGTATTCTAGTCAAAAAGGTGAAGCCATAGTTAAGGACTTGATGGATTACTATGCGGGTTTAAGCCATAATCGAGGCGGAGTAGAACTTGTAGAGGATACAGACACAACATTTACTCTGTTAGAATATGACAATACACCCGCCTGGGACATTCTAAGGGCTATTGCTGCAGCAAGTGACAAGGCTGGAGTAATTGGTTACGATTTTCGTGTGGCCCCAGACGCTAAGTTCGAGTTTTTCGCACGTCTAAGTAAAACGTCATCTGTAAGCCTTACTGATAAAATCGAGGTTAGTGAATATCGCAAGGACATTTTTGGCGTGAGAAACAAAATCACGATTTACGGAGCAGCAGAAAAGACTGAACCTCCGAGTGGAGACGCTTGGACGGAGGCAAGTTTAGATGGTTGGACTGCTACTATTGGACATTTGGCACTTGTTGCATATTACATGGTAGGAACTCACAGCGTAGAATGTTATGTTGACATAGCAACTGAAGGAAGTGTTATAGATTTTAAACATACACATCCCGTTCCAGTAAAGAACCCCTCCAAACTTATAATGTGGCTTTATAAAGACCCATACAATGTTGATGATTCCCAAAGTTACATCAGAATCTTGGCTCCTGACACCTCAAATTATTATCAAATAAACTGGGCAGATTTGGCTTTGGGATATGTAACTTGGAAATTGGAAGAGTTTGATTTATCCAAAGGAAATATTTATGATGTAAATAAAAATGCAAATGGTAAACTTCATGTTGTTGGAACCCCTTCCTTCACGAACATCCAAGCTATTCAATTTCATAAGGTAACTACGGGAACGGCTACGGGAACTAATGACCTTCGAGTTGACGGATTATGTTATATGGAAATAAGATTTAGCAATACGCAGGAGGATAGTGGCAGCATTGGATATCCACGTGAACTTGCGGACACTGATGAGGAACTCTACAGTGACAATGAATGCATGTTGCGGGCTAAGGCTATTCTCGCTCAGTTGAAGGATCCAGCGGAGTACATGACGGTTCGCAGCACGGTCATCGATTATGGAACCACGCCTCTGCTGCCAGGTGATAAGATTCATGTGATATTGCCGAATGAGAATGTTGATGCTGATTTTCGCATTTTGAGCGTTGAGTATTATGTTAATGCTAAAACGCAGACGCTTGAGATAACCTTGGAGTTGGGTCGTGAGGTTCCACTTCTGGCTGACTATGTGTATGCTCTCAGGTCTAAAACGGACCATTTGAGTAGGCATAAAATTGCGAGGATGATATAATGAATAAGCAAGTTTTGAAGCAGATTAAAAGCCTTAAGCCAGGCAGCCTTATTCGTGTGGATTGGCATGATGCCAGTATAGGCAAAAGTTTGAGTGGCGGGCGCACTGGAATAGACGTTCCAGTGTACAGCATTGGCGTTTTTATCGGAGTGCTAGGTGAAAATGATAAGCATATTATTTTGGGCCAGAACCATTTCCGATATGCCGATGGCATTTTCGATATTGACTATACTGCTATACCGCTTGTTTGGGGCGTTAACATCCAAGTTATTCAAGTGGAATACATAAGCAGAGAGGAGGCTCAGCAACTGTTAAACAGTTTCTTGCTGGGCGGTAGGCGGACTCTTTCGAAACGTCTGAAGCGCCAAGAACGTCTGAGGAACCATCATGACAGACTGGATTAAAAAGGCTCTAACTAAAACCGTTCAGCGTAAGGGCTCCAGGGGAAAAACAGAAATTATTGTTGTGCAGCCGAACGAGAAGCTTGTGTACATAGTAAAGTTTGCCATAGGCATGACTATTTGTTTATCAGCTCTCGAGATAGCGCACATGGCTTTTCTGGGCACATGGAATAGTGAGGTCTTCGCAGTTATCACCGGCCTGATTGGAACAATATCGGGAGTGCTGATCGGGCATCATGCCTAACAAATATTATTGGACTCGAGAAGAAGAGGCTAAGCTTCTTGAGTTATGGAAGAAAGGTATAACTGACTTAAACGTTTTGGCAAAGGAGCTTGGTCGAAAGCCTTTAGCTGTCGAGCGTAAGCTTCAGAGAATGGCGGTTGTTGTTAGTAAGCAAAAATTTCAAAGAACAACAACAACTGAGATAAAAAGCAAGGATTTGTTAACACATGAAGAGGCTTTAAAGCTTTTAGCCGGTGCTATTAAGTCTCTTCAGCAACCAGGTCAAGATAAGTTGGAGCTGCAACGTCTTCGCATTTTGGTTGACGCTATTCAAACGTATGATTCTGTTTTAGAAAAGTTTGAGAGGTGGGTTGAAATTGAATCACGGCTTTTGGAAATGGATGAAAAAATTAATGAGCTTGAAAAAGCCAAGGACAATAAATCCTAAAAATCGGTTCTCTCGCTTGGGTATTTCTGAGAAAAAACTGAGTGAGATTTGGCTAGAGGCTGAAAAGGAACGTGAAAAACTCAGTGAAGACCCTATTACCTTTTTCGAACAGGTTGTCGGGTTTAAGCCTACGGCTTATCAGAAAGACTTAGCAGAAAAGTTTGAAAACAATCAGTTTGTGGCTATGTGCTGGAGCAGACAGTCGGGTAAAAGCTGGATTGCTTCCTCTCTTTTGCTTAATTACGCTTTGAGGAATCCAGGATGTTACATTGGAGTTGTGGCTCCGGGTTGGCGTCAGTCTAAGCTTATCATTCGTAGAATACGGTTTTTCTTGAATAAATTGCCAAAGGAGCTCTGCTCTAAACCTCAACGTACGGTTTTATATTTTGATAATGGCAGCGTAATCGAAGCTTTTCCAAACAACCCAGACACGATCCGTGGTCCGACATTGCATTGCATCTATTGGGATGAAGCCAATTTCACGCCTAACGACTGGGACATGTACACAGCCATCTTGTTCACTATCAGCACCACGAAAGGCAAAGTGTTAATCAGCAGCACACCATGGAACACGGATTCCATTTTCTACAAAATTTTCCACAGCGAAGAGTTCAGCGACTTTGCTAAAAGCAAAGTTACATGGCGAGAATCAATGGAGCCTAACGGACCCTTAGATAAAGTTACACTTGAGAAAATTCGCAAGCAGTTTGAATTTGACCCTTGGCGTTGGAAGCGAGAGATGGAGGCGGAATGGGCTGAAGATGAGCAATCATGGCTAAACCAGTCACTTATAACAAAGTGCATCGCAAGCGAGAAAACATTAGGCTATGAAATTGAGCTTTATCCTTGGGATAGCGTTCAGAAAGGCGAGTTTTACGCTGGCCTGGACTTGGGAAAGCATCAGGATTACAGTGTTCTCGTAATAATTGAAAAGATTCAGAATAAGTTTCTGCTGCGTCATCTGAAAATTTTTCCTTTAGAAACGAGCTATGCAAGCGTGATAGGCTATGTTAAGGCTTTGCAGGACCGTTGGGGAGGCTTCTGCAAAATGCGTGTGGACATGACTGGCGTAGGCGATTACATTGTTGAGGACATGCAGAAAGCTGAAATTGAAAATTGTGAAGGTGTCCTATTTTCCTTACCCAGAAAACAGGAAATGTGTAGCTTAATGAAGCAAAGGTTGATTGAAGGGCGGTTTTATTATCCTTACTTCACATGGGAAAAGCCTTACAGAAGCGAGTTTGTGACAGAGCTCAATGTGGAACGTTTTGAGCTGCGAAAAGACGGCACCATGGCCTTCAACCATCCACAGGGAACACATGATGATGTCTTCTGGTCTACAGCCTTGGCTTTGTATGCAACGGTCGAAATGCAACCTGAACCCTTCCTTGCGGTCATACCTCGTAGGGCTAATAAGTTGCAGCGTGTTCGTAAGGATCTTGCGAAGCGTAAGGTTGTGGGTGTCACAAGGTAGGATTCAGTCTTGAGAAGGCGTAAAGAGTTTTTTCTGATTCGTAAGATGCGACGTACATATGATAGGCTTTCTGGCAAGTTCACGTTTAACATTGCTTATGAGACTGCTGCTCCTGCGCCTACAAGCAGAGTGATCTCTGTTGCTGAAAGTTTTGGTCTGGGGCTTGACCAATGGGAGAAATTTATAATCTATGATAATGTTGAGCTGAACATAGGGCCTCAAGATATTCTTTATATTACCGGTGATAGCGGAAGCGGAAAAAGCGTTTTGCTGAAGGCTCTTGAAAAAGACATTCGACTGGACATGGGGTTAAGCTGCATCAATATTGCGGACATTCAGCCTGAACCTGGCAAGCCACTTATCGAGACTGTGGGCGAAACCCTTGAAGAAGGCTTGGAGCTTCTGAGCAAAGTAGGCTTAAACGATGCTTTCCTTTTCTTACGCAGTTATGAGCAGCTTAGTGATGGACAGAAATACCGTTACAAGATTGCGAAAATGATGGAGAGTAAGGCTCAGTTTTGGATAATGGACGAGTTTGCAGCTACGCTTGACAGGGACACGGCTAAAATCGTAGCTTATAATCTTCAGAAGTTTGCACGTCAACAAGGCAAAGCGGTTCTTGCAGCGACAACTCACACAGACTTGTTTGAGGATCTAAACCCGAGCGTCCACATTCACAAACGCTTCGGAAAAGAAATAACCATAAACTACTATCCCAACAATCCAGCCAAAGAATGCAGTTTAACAAAAGAAATGCGAATAGTTGAAGGCACAACAGAAGATTGGAGAAAACTCGCAGGCTTCCACTATCGCAGCCACAAGATAGCTGCACCTCGCAAAATCTTCTGCCTCAAACGTGGGGAAGAACTGTGCGGAGTCATTGTTTACTGTTATCCGCCACCCACATGCTTCGGGCGTAGGCTTGTTTTGCCAAAGATGTCAATGAAAGAGCTAAACGAGAAGCTGAGCATCATAAGCCGTGTTGTTGTGCATCCAAAATACCGCACCATAGGATTGGGCGTGAAGCTTGTGCGGGAAACCTTGGCTAAGGCTGGAACGCCTTACGTGGAAATGCCAGCTGTCATGGCGAAATATAATCCGTTCGGAGAGAAGGCTGGAATGCGGAAAATAGCAGAGCAGCCACCGCCTAAAGAAGCCTTAAAGATTGCGGAGGTCCTGCAGCAGTTTGGCTTTAACATTCAACTGTTGGGAAGCGAGAAATACGTTTTGAATAAGCTCCAAACCCTAAGCGATGAAGGCCTAGAAAAGTTGAGAGAAGCATTCATTAAACATTGTCATGCACGTTTTATGAAATACTTTTTCTGTCATATTCCCTTCGGAAGGAAGGAAGTTTACGCCAAAGAAGTAATGAAAGCTAACCTTGAAAGGCTTGCACGGTTAATCAAGGTCTGCGGTTTCTTGTTGCAGACTAAGGTTTACCTTTTCTGGAAAGCTAAAAACTAACATTATCATGGTGATTGTTAGGAAATGATGCTAACATTTTTATCTGGATTGTCTCAAGTCTCGTGAGACGCAAAAATGAATGGAAACGGAAATTGAAAGCCGAAAATTAAATTTTGAGGCTGTAACTGAATTAGGAAAGCGATATGAGATTATTTTGTGTAGAAGTCTATGATTTTGTCTATTGTTTTGTCTTTGTATCCGATTTCTTTTAGCTGTTTGCGTAGTCTTTTATGGCTTGTTTTTTACGGTTACCTTTTCTATTTCTGCAAGCCAATCACATTGAAGGCTTTCTTTGATTTCTTTTTCAATTCGCTTATTATCCGCGTCCTTGCTTTCTGAAACGAGACGGATTTCAATTATGGCTTTTTTGCCCGTGCGAATCCCTTACCTAATAAGTATTATAGATTCAGAAATATTTTAGGCTTGTGTAACCAAATCAGTTATGCATATTGCTTAACGGAAAATGTGATGTTAGGGATGCTTGTGAGACCAAATAAGGTTACCAAAATGAGAAAAGGTATAGGAAAATTTGTTAATCACCCTACACGAACAGGAAAGAAACTTTATGATAAGTTCTACATTTACGTTCCGACACAAGTCGCAAAAGACGGAACATTTCCTTTTAAAGACGGAGACGAAGTTGAAGTTGAAATAAAAGACGAAACATTGATTATTAAAAAAGCAAAAAGTTGAAAGAGGAAATTACGCTCTACCTCTCCGAAAATGATAGGGAAAACTTGAATGTATAAGTGGTTACAGCTTCTGAAGGTTGTCGGGTTTTCTGCGGCTTCTAACTGTGGCTTTGAGTCCTGTGCCTTTATCCCGCTTTTTCATGTGTCTTGTTTCAAGCTTGAGTATTTCTATGTCTTTTCTCTTGTTCAAATAAGCTAACACTTCGTATTTGACGTCGCCCAAGGCGAGGAGCACGATTCTGTCATCTGTTTGCAGGCATTTTTCAAGCTTGTCCTTCCATTCGCCGTCGCTTCCGCAAAATATCGGCTTACCCTTAACCTCTCCGCTCAATTTTTTCACCCATTATTGATTAGGTTTAGGTTCTTGTTTTGTGTTGGTATTTTGTGTTGTTGTCTATTATGTAGAACGTGTGTTCTTTGTCTGTTGTTGTGTGTAGGATTGGTCTTGCGAGGATTTCGGCTATTTTTGAGTTAAAGCTATGATTATTATTGATGTTGTTTCCGTGTTTGTGTCTCCGAATGCTGTTCCGTCTGGTTTGTAGCCTGTTATTATTCCTCCTGTTGTTTTATCTTGCATGTTCCAGATTGTTGCGATTAGTTGTAGTTCAAAGTCAAGTTTCTGTCCAAGAGCTTTTGATGTGTATAGCAATAGCGCAAGTTTGTATGTTGCATATGTTTCATCCGCCTTTGTTGCCTTGTCGTATATGCCCACTCCATCCCACATGTCTTTAGCCGTGTTGAATAAGGCTATTGCTTCGTCGTCTTTTCCTTCCCAATGTTTTGAAAGTGCCGCGTAAAGGAGCAGGTCGGCGTATTCTTGCCAGTCTCCCATTACTGCAGTGCTGTTTGCTATCTCTGTTTTTAGTGTGTATTTATTTGTGTAAAGTGTGTATTGGGTTGTTGTGTTAAATGGTGTGGGGATTGTGTCTCCGATTATGGCTTCGTGTTTATAGCTTGTTGGTAAGCCTCGGGTGTCTCTTGGCAGTTTGTAGGCTTTAGCCAGTTCTATAAGCTTTGACTTTATGGTTTTTGAAAGTTTTGGGTTGTATTTTTCTAAGGCTTTGAAGGCCCAGAGGTTGTCGCTTACAAGCCAGTATGTGTTAGGCGCGGCTGTTGGGGCTTCGGCGCATAGTTTAACCGAGGGGTTATACATGTTTTGCAGGAACTCTACCGCACTTTGTATCATGTCCGCAATATAACATACTGTTATGGTTAATGTGAAGGTGTAGGTTCCCGGCATGAGGTTTGGAACAGAAGATATTCTGAGTGTTATGTGGTTGAACCTTTTTTCGGTTTGGGTTTGAAGCGAGTGGAAGGTTCCGCCGCTTGTTTCCGTGAATGTTAAAGTTGAATTGTAATGTTTTCGGGGTGGGTTGTCGTAAGTTTCCAATGTGCCTTCAACCGAGAACTCTTCAAAGTCTATAATGGTTTTCTTTTCTGTAATCTCCAAAGTTATGTTCATCAAGCCTTCTTCGCTTTTGGGGTTTACGAAGCTGACTTCCCACTCGTAAGCGGAGCCGGCAACCATGTTTAACGGCAAATTTTTAACTATGTGTAAGCCTGGAAGGGGCTTGAAATATTTGGAAAATATTGGTGTTTGAAAAACTGGAATTGTAAGGATTAAGCCGAGAGTGAGCAGCATTAACTGTCGGTTCATAGTTTTATCACGTTGAGGCTTGATATTCAAAATAAAAATGGGGATGAAGGAATATATGCCTTCTTAATTTATGGTACAGGCTTTATTGTAGTGTAGATGTCATATGTGCCAGCGATAAGCAAGTCGAACTTGTAGCAGATGTAGAATGGCAGAACTTCTCCTGCCTGCAGTGTTACAGTATCGAAAAACTCCAAATCTGGGATGTCTATTGTTTCGCCAGCCGCTTTGAATTGAACTGGTCTTAACACTTGCCCTCCTGCCGCGCCTGCTTGAGCTCTTACCTGTGCGCTGAGAACTGTCCATGTTCCATAATCATTTTTAAAGTCATCTATTTCTGGAATTTCTGGTGTTTGTACTGGCCAAGGACCATATGTTCCAGGATGAACATTGGATATACGATTTGCTTGCCCATAGGTTGTGTCCACAGTGACTTCATATCCCTTAGTGCCATCAAAAAACTGTTGAATTGTTACAGTATGGAGACCCGTACCGACCCAATCTTTGCCCCAAGCTTCCACTACATAAGTATGAGTTCCATCTGTTATCCAGAAGCATATGTTTGGTGCGTATAGTGGGTTGGAGATTACATTTACCGTATATTCCAAAGGCAGTCCCAGAAACTCGCTTACCGTCATGTCGCCTATGTTCTTAAGAACCATTATCCTTTTATTATCGTAGTAATCAGCGTAGCTACTGCTTTCCGTGATTGTTGTCGTGTATGTCACTGTAATTCCTGTACCGTCTGGGTAACAATCTGTATAGAACTTTACTGCGACTGGCACGCTTGTTTGGCTTGTCAACCAGTGATATCTGCAGAAGGATTCTCCGCCTGCCACGTTCGCCGTTTCCAATATTGGCATGTCGCCATAACTTTTTCCGTCAAGGAGTATGGCTTGATTAACAGTTGCAGTCATCTTAACCTGTCCAAAATAGTTTATCACAGCGGCGCTTACAACGCCAACCAGCAACACCATAGCCAAAACTGCAATCAACATTTTCTTACGTTGCATTTATCACTCCTCCTTTCTCCTCTTTTACATTCCCCTCTTCTTCCAACAGTAGGGGCTCATCACGCGGTCGTCGCGCTCCGCCCAGCAAACATTTTAACGTGCCCGCTAGGCAAAAGACACGGGTCGGGAGCATGCTCCCTTAAACGCAGAGCCGGCCCTGCCCCGACTAAACCACAATTATAATCATAGGTTTAGTTTTAACATTTGTGGAAAGCAGTTATAGAGGCTTCTTCTATGCGAAAATAAAAGCCGCATCCACAAAAATGCATGGTAAAAGGATGCCCCGTAATGGAGTATCCAAAAAACGTGTTGAAATGGAAAAAGCTGGGTAGCCAGCACAAATCGCAGACTTTGATTTTGAGCACTTCTGCAACGGCAACCCACTCGATTGCTACTATCATAGGAAGGCAATAAATGAGAAAACTCGAGGGAAAGAACCGAAGCAACGTTTCTAGAATTTGATTTCACCCTTTTCTATGAGTTCTTTAACTTTGAGTACAGAGTATTGCACAGCATGGCTTCTATCCGCGAAGCGACCCTTCTCGACTTGTTCGTCGATCCATCTGACAATCTCTGGTAGAATGCTGACGGTTAGTTTCACTTTCACCATTTTAACCCTAAAGGAGTATGAGTTAAACTTTGTTTAGCACTTATCTGTATTCATAAGCAAAAGTAAGCAAACGTTATATAACTCCGCGACAACAACGCCTTAGATAATCCTTCCTTCAAGACAGGAGGAACATGATGACCAAAACAAAACATTCACGTGCACACACCGTTAAGAAAATGGTCTTCATAACAGCTTGGCTTGTTGAAGACCCCGACGCCTACATAGGCAAAACAAACATCGACATAGAAAAAGAAATCTCAAAAGAGATAGGTCCCATTCCATACGTAGCACAAATAGAGAAAGTCACCGTTCTTGAACTCTCAACAATAAGACGCTTCCCTTCCCAGCCTTGAAAGGCGTCATCGTCCAAGCGAAGGTTTCTATCCCTATGTTAGGACATACAAACAAGAATGACTGCGCCAAAAACATAAACAAGTTCTGAACCAAAAATCATCATTTTAAATTCACAAGCCATTTTAGGTCAAAGCCATCCCCATTTAACATTTAAGGAAGATGCGCCATGAACTGCAACCTTCAACAGTCTTTGGATCCACCCTTCAAAGAGACATTTCATTCAGCAGTCGAAAAAGCCATGCTTCTCCTTGGAGAGTCTGGAAAACAGGCAACATACTACCACATCGAAAAAACCTTCAAGCTAAAAAGGAACACGTGGCACAAAAACCCAGAAGACTTCGCAGAGGCTGTTGAACAAATATTCGGTCCAGGAAGCCAACTCCTACTAAAAGCCATAATAAAAGAGCTCTACGCAGATTTAGGCTTAAAGCTTCAAGAAACAAAGCAAACAAGCTTCGCACACCTCGTTCGCAAGGCTGAACGGTATACACGCGGGGGGGGGAGAGAATTCGATTGAAAAAAGTAAGCAAGAGAAAAACTGAGAAAACGAAACCAAGAATACTCGTCATAGACGACGACGAGGACATAAGAAAGGTCCTAAGCGAAATCTTGAAAGACAACGGATACAACGCGGACTCGGCAGAAACAGGCGGAGAAGCACTCAGAAAAGCAGAAAAGAAATTCTACAACCTGGCCTTAATAGACATTAGGCTTCCAGACATTGAAGGCATAGAACTGCTCACAAAAATCAAAGAAACAAAGCCGAAAATGAGGAAAATCATCATAACTGGGTATCCAACGCTTAAGAATGCTGTTGAAGCCCTAAACAAGGGCGCAGACGCCTACATCATGAAACCATTAGACATGGACAAAGTTTTAGCGACAATAAAGGAACAACTCAAAAAACAGAGACGAGAACAGAAAATGACAGAGAAACAACTCGTCCAATACATAGAAACAAGAGTAAAACAAATCGAACAAAAAAGCTAGTGAAACCATTCTGCCAACACGGTCTGCTAAACAATGAAGTGCAGAGACTGCCGATTCATAGACTACTTCACATCCGAAGCCAAGTACTGGTGCGCCGCATGAAAAAGAACTACGTCAATCCAAACAATGGGAGCTGTCAAGCCAAAAGTTAAGGGTCCATTAGACAAGTATCTAAATTAGGTCTTGCAAAGTTTTTTGCTGTTTTTCAGAAGGTATTTAAGCTTGAGCGTGGCATTTTGTTTTTGGAGTTGTAGATATGAGGAAAATCGGTTCTTTGGCTTTAACTGTCGTGATTGTACTGTCTCTGGTTGCCATTTTGCCACTGTCGGTGTCTGCTGCGGAATCCTCCACTCATTTGATGGTTATCGAATGGTATGGCAGCGGACGTGTCACCCTTAACACTATTCCACCAGAAGACAACTCGATGGAAAATCCCGACTACAAGCTGTTGCGTTTCCATTGGTATACCACGGTGGAGTATTGGATAAACCCGACGAACACGTACGGCATCTCCGATTCCAACGTCGTGAACGCTATTCAAACATCTGCCAACACTTGGGATGTTGAAACAAGCTATGAAGTCTTCTCATACAAAGGTACAACGACAAACCTTGCAGGAAAATATGACGGCTATAATGTGGTTTCTTGGGATACATATTCCCAAGCCAATGTCATAGCTGTTACATTCATCTGGTATACCAGAGGCGGGAGGATCGGGAGGATACTCGAAACTGACACTCTAATGAACGTACACTTTGCTTGGAGCTTGAGTGGCGAAACTGACAAAATGGATGTTCAAAACATTATGACACATGAATTCGGCCACTGGTGCGGTCTCAACGACTTGTACAGAGACAAAGACTACTGGTTAACAATGTATGGCTACGCAAGCTATGGCGAAACCTACAAGCGGGACCTTGGATTAGGCGACATCCTCGGACTACAGAAAGTGTATGGCAAATAGCCACCCAAAACCTCACCCTTTTTCTGATCCCTACCAGAGACAAGAATATGTCCATAGAATACAGTGGCACAGAAAGCTACATTTATATGGTCAATAATCTATCTCCGTTACATTTGGTAGCTAATATCTCCGCCAGATGATGTAGGGGCACTGGTTCCTGCAGTAGCTTCCACCCTTAAAAATGCAATTCTTACATTCAAGCCTATCAAAAAGCCTTGGCCTACTCAAAAATCATCCACACCTAATAATATGACAGACCACCATTTTTGATTTGCGAGCCTACAGACAAAAGATTACCATTCTCATTCATGCCTCATTCAGGCTGAAAAGTGAAAAGCAAACTCGAAAGTTCTAAAAGTTCACGTGGAAAATCCGCTTTGCTGCACGGAAACGTGAAACCAGCCGTTTTCTAAGCTTTAATTTCAGCTTGGAAGCGACTCTAACCCATTTTTAAAAAATCAGCCAAAGTTTTAGGCGAGGTAGAGTAAAATGCCAAGCGAAAAAGAAATTAAAAATTTGTTTGATTTAGATAAAGAGTTTGAAAGCTTCTTGAAGGAAATGAGGAAAAAATACCAATTGAGTGACCGTGACATCTGCAAGACCTTACATATGAACGTTCCGGGAAGCTGAAAAGATGAAAGTGGAAAATAAAACGACCCTTCCTTTACAGCTTGACGACTTACTAAGCAAGCAGAGCTGGGAAGTCGAGTATCGCGGCCTCAACCTGCCAATAAAACTTATGCAGCCATTAGACGAATGGAAAGTCGAAGTCCACTGGCATAACGGCAAACACCCGTTCCACGGAAAATGCCAGCCTTCCCAAAAACTAATCACAATTGGCATCAACAAAAACATCAACTACCCATTCACGCAAGAATTTGCAGTCGGAACAAAGCAGATTTTCCACCCGTTCCAAGGCTACGAATATGTCATGGAAACAGTCGCCTTCAACAGCCCAAACGAGCTCATCCGCTTCATTTTCCTCCACGAATACAGCCACTTGTTAGACTATTACCGTGGACTTAACATGCACAGGAAACAGACAAAGGCAAACCGCTTCGCCCTAAAACACTTCAAAAGGTGAAAAGCAATGCCCAAATTTTTAGTGGAAATAATCCTCATCGTAGAAGCAGAAACCACAGAAGAAGCCAAAAGAATCGCAGATTACATCGTAAACCTTCCCATTCCAAACAGCAAAATCGAAAACGCAATAGAAACCCTGAGGTATGAAGAAATTGTCGAAATCCGAACCTAAGATCTGCCCCAACTGTCCCCTCATTTCTTTCCTGCCAATAATAATGGCCTCGAGAGTCTGCTACACCCGACACAAAGAGCCTTTAACCCCGCATAAAATCTGTCAAATGCTCCGAACCTTCGCCAAACAACACCAGCTAACATCCGACGCCTGCCCCTATTTTTCTGAAGCAGAAACGATGGAGCGTTATCTACGTGTCGAAGCAGAGGCAGCCTGGTAAATTTTGGCCTTGGGTGAGACCTATGATTTGGGAGAAGGCGCAGGAGCTTTATCAGATGGAGCAGGCTAAAACTATGGGCGAGGATTTCAAGGGCGTAACGGCGGAACGGAAAGAGCTTCGTGAAGGCGGATACTTTTACACAGCCAAACTGATTGTTTTGCGAAACCTTTGGCGAGAAAAGAAAGGCTTGGCAAGCGTTAAAGAGGAGGAAACGATGTATGCCTGTAATAGTGAATGAAGACGAAACTGACGCTCAGTATATTTGCGACATTTGCGGTGTTGAAATTCAGGACCAGACGGAAGGAACATGTTGCCCTATGTGTGAGCGGATTTTCTGTTTAGACTGTTAGCAGAAAGAATAAAACTATACGCCTTATTATTTCTGACTAAGGATAGGGTTGATGTGGTTACAAGATCCAACAGCGAATATTTGGAAAACTTCAAAGAGGAATACTCGTATCTGAAGAAAAGAGCTTACAATCTATTTCTTGTCAAAACCCTCTTCGAACATATATTAAATGACAGGTCTAATGGAAGGAAGATGTTCAATGTTGTTACCAAGACTTGGAACCCCGTTACTGGTTGCCTACACAACTGTAGCTATTGCTGGGCAAGGGATCTTGCAACTACAAAACTTAGAAACAGCCATCGTTATAGAGAGGGCTTTTGCCCCAGCCTGAATAAAGAAGAGTTTCGCCATAGATTTAACAAAGGAGACTTCATATTTGTGTCAGATATGGGCGACCTATTTGGCGATTTTATACCTGATGAATGGATATTGAAAGTCATAGAGCACGCGAAGCAGTTTCCGCAGACATATTTCTTGTTTCTAACAAAGAATCCAGCTAAGTATGAAAAATTCTTAGACAATATGCCGATGAATGCAATACTTGGAGCTACCATAGAAACCAATAGAGACAAGGAATATGCTGAAAACGCCGTTTCAATAGCTCCCTCACCTAGCGCAAGATATACAGAGATGAAGAAACTAGAATGGGATAAGAAGTTTATTTCAATAGAGCCAGTATTAGATTTTGACTTTACGGTTTTTTATAAATGGATAGAAGAAATTTTTCCGTTCATGGTTTACATAGGCTATGATAATTACTTCAAACGATTATCTGAACCACCTTTGAGCAAGACTACGAAATTTGCTGAAGAGCTGTCCAAATTGACGCTTGTTGTCAAAAAAAGCATTAGGCCTGCATGGTTTGAAAGTCTAGAGCTTAGCAGGTGAGTGATGAAAATAAACACTAATCGGCAGTCTATAGAATGGTTCAATCGGAATATTAAGAGACTTCTATCCTCATCTGACGGTGTAATCTCAATCAATAATGTTCATTATCCAGGCCATGATTGGACGATCGTTAAGCTTCTACTACTAGCTGGATGGGTTTATGTATATACCACAATTGTTCCAAAACACTTTGAGAAATACCAATATGTTGATCTGTTGGCAGGATCTGGCACAACGCTTGTAGAAGAGACTCAAGATGTGGTGGTTGGATCACCTTTTATCGCTCACTATTTTGCACGCAATGAGTTCACAAATTATGTATATGTTGAAAGGTTAACTGATAGGTGCCAAGCTTTACGTCAAAGGACGAGCATGTTATTAAGCAATAATTTCGAAGTCTTAAAAGGCGATTGTAACGACCTTGTCAAATCCATCTTTACAGATGAAAAATGTCACAGTTTAGTTTTCATAGATAACGAAGGGTTTGATGTATATTGGGAGACCATTAAGACTGTATTGAGGACTAATTCTGACATACTAATATTGTTTCCTACAGCTAGTGTTAAAAGAGTCGCAACAGAGCGCACGCGATCTTGTCTAGATAGATTCTACGGTAATAGTTCTTGGTTAAATGCACATTCTTTTGAAGAGTTTTTGGAGATCTATGTGAAACAACTAACCAAGGAATTTCGCACAGCTAGAAGAAAAGAAGGTTACGTTTCAAGTGTTCATGTGGGAGGTGAGCAGTATTTCTATGACGTAATTCTAGTATGCAGAAGAGGTCCTTATACAAACGCTTGGGAATATCTCAAAAGAAAACTGGACTGGAAAGATCCTGAGATAATTAAAACTACTCTTGATATCCTGAAGAATAGAATTACAAGCATGGACTGGTTTATTGATTACCAAAAACAAGTTGAATTCATTGGACACGGAAAGTCCAAAAACGATAACGAAAAGAAGACAAAGTTAGACCAATTCTTGTCACAACAAAACTCTCGTCAAAGCTGAATCTTGTTGCAGAATAACGTTTATGTGCGAGATTGCCTCTACCTCACAAGGTATATCAAGGATATCTAAAAGCCAATTAAAAGTTGGGACTTCGGGAGATTTCGCCACTTGGTGCGGAGCGCAAAAAGGAATTCGAATTTTGGCAATTCCCCCCGACAGAGAAGAGTTTTCGTTCTGTAGCTAAAAGTGTCGAAAGGCGAAATTAAAGCAACTGTTGGGAGAAAAACTTGGGAAAAAAACCTGATGCTTATGCAAATTCTGAAGAAGCTGAACCGAATTGAAAAGAAACTTGACCGATATGCGGACAAGAACGAAGCCGAACACGCACAGTTTAGAGAGCGAAGACCAAGACTAGGTTTTTTGAACTACTCGGTTACCTAGCATCTATCGCTTGAGGCAACTCATCGGCAAGACTTCATTCAACTTGCCTTATGAGGTCTCCTACTTTCAGTTTTGAAGGCAAGACTTCTTTGACTGTTTCTTCTGTCAATTCCTTTTTGACTTTGACCTCTTCTTTAGTCGAATAAGGATAGATCATTGCGAGAGGCGTATATGCTGTTCTCTTTTCTACCGTGTAACTTTCCGCAATTGAAATCTTTTGTTGAACATGGATAACTTCAATCTCGCCTTTTACAAGCTCTAGTTTTTCTATTCCTTTCCCAGTTTTCGGGTCTGTTATCATGTCACCCTCTTCATAGATGACGAATCTCATACCTTTCTTAACGCCTTGTTCCTTTCCCAGATTAATCAAGACCTTTGATGGACTTAGGATTTTCAAAACGTAGCCTGTTAACATTGGTGAAGCCATTTATGTCCCTCTTGTCTTTACTGTGTAACCCTCACGTAATATTTTTAGTTTGCTGAGCCACTCTTCCATTTCGTCTTCCGTCGCCTTCATAAGCTCTTCAATTAGGTATGGTCTAACGATATTCTTCGGTGGAGCAGTTTTTTCAAAAATGTCTTTCCAAAACTGCTTGTTTGGGTCAATAGATATTGGTTGACATTGTGAGATTTTTTCTTGCGGATGCATTACCATTAAGAATCCATTTTCTTCTTCCAAATATTCTTCCCCGACTTTCTTATCACAACCAAGAACCTTGAAAATCATGCCCTTCTTCACTCTATGTTCCGTGCCCTTATCAATTATTATGATTGCGATATTATCAATGAATTTCAGACCCAAGATTGCTCCTTCAAGATTGGCAACAAGTAGTTGTTTTGTTTCAATAGCCAATTCGAGTTGCTCAATCTGAGACTCTATTACTGGTCTGAGGTCAAGTAAATATTCGCCTCTCTTTTTCCAAAGGTCGAAGAGTGTTGCCAGAATGCTTCTGAGTTTCTGAGTCAAATCACTAAAGTTGTCATATCTTATCTGTTCAATGCCTATGATGTTTGATGGAATCTTTATCTTGGTTTTAGCAGACCGTTTAATCAATATGACGACTGGTTTGTTGAATCCATACAACATACCAAGCTCGATTAAGACGTTCTTATTTCCGCTTGTTATGTCAGCAATCCCAAACTGTGCAGACTGAATCTGTTGACAAATCTTGCAAGTAAGTGCTATATTCATTGCTTTGTGGTCAGCAATAATATACTTGTAGCCCTTGATTGCTTCAACAATGCTTATCTCTCGTTCTTTTCTCTTCTTGTCATATGGCTCTGAAATGAAGAAAGTATTCATTTCAATGCTAATTGGATAGTGTGAGCATTTCCCACCAGTCAGCAAACAATAACTCTCTGCCAATGACATTTCCCACTTATTTTGAGTCTTTTCTCTTCTTCTTGTTCGCTTCCTTCCTTTAGAGCGTTTTTCTGTTCTACATTTTGAGAAGCTAACTTATAAGCTAGTTTAGTCACGGGTTTCATGGGTAAACTACAAACTTGCCCTTATGTGCGCGCTCTTTTGGTCTTAATTTATGTCATAAATCGTCGCTTAAGTAAATCGTTTGAGAAAGAAGCAGACTGCTGCGAAAATTTACATCTGTGCTCGCCATAATTCCGAAAGAAGAGACGCAAGACTTATCTCAATTTTCTTGTGTGACGACTGCATGAACCTTCTTAAAGTGGGTCTATCTATGTGAGTTATAGCTCTTCCCATACCTTTATTAAACGTTCAATCGTTACGAAAAGAGAACCCACGAAAAGAGACCATAACAACGAATGGAATGGAATTCCCTCATGAGCAAATCGAGCTAAATTAAATACAGAATTCAAAAGAGCGGTTACGCTTATCCCAAGAAATATGATTCTGATTTTTGTAGTTGTCTTCGTGTCTTTAATCAATTTCGATAAGCTCCATGAAACGAGAAAAACTCCAAGAAAGACTATCAGAACACTTATTCCGTGAGTTAAAGAGTGCTCCCAAAAAGATAAAAAGACCCAATCGGATATATTGCTTAGGATTAATCCATCCAAAACTCCGAGTAACAACAAGGGAATAAACAGTTCATGCTTCTTCAAAATTTTCACTTGATGCACCTCTCCAAGAGTTCAAGACTTGTCCTCTTTTGCGTCTGTTCATCTATGAGCGACTATCATGGAATACTATCCACTTTCTCTTCTATAAAAGTAAAAAGCTACACCAATAATTCCTTCGAATAAGTAAATGAGAGCTGCAAGTAACATCCAAAAATCTCCGTCTGAAATCATCTTAGCGTTATTGAATGAAAACCCAGTCATCTTCTCTATCCAACCAAGTCCGAACATTATTGCCGGGAACCCTGCAGCTGTGATTAGAATAACTATTTTTGCACTAATAGCCATCTTATCACTTTTAGCTTATTAAATGGAGTTTCACTTTAAATTATTTTGCATCAAGTATTTCATCATATAAAACCATAGTTTGCCTGAGCGTACGCTCAAACTTATTTTACCCGCCGATTCGCGCATATGCGTGAAATACAACGGCTTAATAGTATTTCAAACCTGACTTGCGATTTTACCATTGGATTTGATAGTTCAATATTGTTTTATTGTGTTGTTGAATTGTCTCTGTATGGTTTTGTCAAAGGTTTCGTTGATGGCTGGGGTGACCATTGGCAAGACATTTCAAAAGAAGAATTGGAGAAGCTAGAAGTTGAAGGCTTGTTGGAAAGAAGAGATCCAGACAAGGTTATTAGAATGTAACGCACGCGCCAACAAAGATTTGTTAAGTAAGATTTATCAAACAAGTTGCAGAATGTAAAATAGTGAGAAAAAATGTCAACACCTCGCAAAGTTTGTTTCGTTATTATGCCTTTTTCCCAGACTAGTGAGTATCACACAGAAGAATATTGGACAAAACATTTTGATGATTTTTTGAAACCGCTCATAGAGAAATGCTCGGGATTTGAGGTTATCCGCTCTGAACCATTACGTGGAGATGTTTTAAAGCAAATAATCACTCAGCTCGTGGTTTGTTCAATTGTGGTTGCAGACCTTACTGACTTGAACCCTAACGTTTATTGGGAATTAGGAGTTCGTCAAAGTTTTAAACATGGTACAATCACGGTTGCAGAAGAAGGGACAAAGATACCTTTTGATATAAGTGTGAAGGGAATTCTTTTCTATCACCCAAAAGACCACTTGAAAAACGCGATATTTTGTAAGAAGTTCGATAAGGCTGTTAAAGATTATCTTGCAAATCCAAGCAGTCCAGATAGCCATGTTCTTGAGACTCTTTCCGGTAGAGGCACTTTGTTTGAGATTTTCCGGAAAGATGAAGCACTTCGACGGGTGGAGGCATTAATCTCAGAAAATGAATGGAACAAGGAGACAATTGATGTAGTGTATAAAGGAATTGAAGAAAAATCGAAATCTCTTACTGTAAGGCGTCTTAGAGCGTCTTCGGTTGAACTTCTAGCAACAAATCGTTATCTTGATGAAGATTCGTCGTTTTATGAGACGGCTGAACAATATTTCGACATGGTTTTTGCTGTAAATGAACGCCTTGCAGCGTGGTTGCATGCTTCACAATCAACTGAAAACTGGCTTATGGATCCGAATGCAAAAAAAGGATCTATAGTTTCTTAAACAAATTCGCGAATATGTTGAATGGTGTTAAAGAAAAGCTGAGTGCTTCATGCGAAAGCAATCGCGCGTGCGCTTGACTTGCGGTTTCTCGCTTCATAAAGTAAGATTGACAGTGCTTATATGATTAATGCGGGTCTTGGGTAAACGGCCTCGCTTGCATCGGTGGGAGTTTTGCGGAAAGCCGAACCTATTTGTTATATGTGTACTGAACAAGAAAAAATGCTTTTGTAAGTTTACAGAGCCGGCTCATTATTAGATTCTGCATGATTAGTGCACACTCAGGCAAACTGCACTTTCAAACACTAGTGATTCTAATCAATTCCTTTGGTTTCGCTATAATCTTACTACATTTTCTACATTTAACAACTTTCAACGGTTCATACATTGGAATGTAAGCCTTAACTTTAGGTTCTGAAGTGATTTGTTCAATGAAAAAGGAATTTGAGGTGCTAAAGAAGGAAAAGGAAGAAACAGAAGAACAACGAAAAAGAATCGAGGAACTTAAAGAGAAGATACGGAAGCTAGGACAAAAAAAGAATCATGAGCAACATCAACAATAGCTTCTAAGAGTATCTATTCCCTTCTCTTAGTGTTTGTTTTCAATGATTCTATCATCAATTAGAGGGTTAATGTTGCTTTTACGGAAGTTCCGTATAACCTATATGTAGATGAACCATAAACTCTAGTCCCCTACCACTCTAGCAATAGGACAGGCAAACAAGAAGCTATTCTCTATTGGTAAGTGTGGACCTTTCTTGTATGGATGTTAGAATGTTTATCCAAAAGAAGACACGACTCGAACTGGTTCTGGTTTGAGCTTGAGGTTGTTCTGTTTGAGGAACTCCTCGAATTCTTCAAAGATTCGCTTTCGTTTTGCCTTCATTTTCTCAAATATAGTTTTGGCTTCGTTTATGAGTTGAGAGTGTTCTCTCTGCATTGACATTGCTGTGGTGGAGTAGGCAAGAGCTTCTTGCTGAGAAGGTTGTGAGTAGGAAATTCCGACTCCAAGAAAGCTCATGAGAGTCCATCTGCTAGGTTCTGTTCCAAGCATCTTTTGAGCTATGTTCAGAAGTTGCTCTTCCTTCTCATAAAAGGAATCATGCAACTGTAGGAAAGCACTCAGTTTCTTGATTAGGTTGTTCGAGTATAGAGCTATGTTTAGGAATTTTCCATGTTTTTGTAAGTCGTTTCTAGCTTTTTCAATTGCATCTTGCTTCAAAAATAGCTGTCCGTTCTCAAGTTCTGAGTAGAGACTTAGAAACACATTTTCATTCAGATATTCTAGCTTCTTGGCTAGAGATTCTCTAAGTCTCTCCCATACTAGCAAAAAGACCAAGATTGATGACAGAAGGTTTGAAGCTTCAATGGTGAGAGTTCCATAAACATAGTAGGTTATTGCGTCCAAGATTGCCACTATGCTGATAGGTAGCACTAGAACCAATAGGGTTAGCTTGGTGCTTAATGCCATCATCTGGTAAAGCTATCCTTTAATAATTCTGATTAGTTCCTTGGGTTCAGCTATAAGTTTTCCGCATTTCTTACACGTCTCAGTTTTACGTGGTTCATACATTGGGATGTAGGCTTTAACTTTAGGCTCTGAAGTATGTTGTTCAAGGAAGAATTTTGTTTACTGGGAATTATTACAAACTATTTAATGAATTGACCTAATGTTTGTTGTCTTCCATTGGCAGAAATTGCTTATAGGTTCTCTACTTGTCTATTCGTTATATTAATGTTGAGAATAGGTATTGAACAACCACGATAATTATTACGATCAAGATAAAAATCCAATGTTGTTTTAACACGTTTCCTATTTTTACGAGCTTATCCTTATACTTTTCAATCTGCGAATAAATTCCTAAGTAAGTGAAGACAAAAGTTATGAGAAAAGGAATGAGTATCCAAGCTAGCGTAGTAATATGTTTATCCGACGGAGGCGAAGTCTTTGGGGTTACATTATGCTCTGCGATGGAGCAACTTGCAAAATTTTCTAACTCAAATGTATTGCCAAATCTATCCTTGTATGTTTCGTCATACACAAAAATGTAAATTTTCCATTTACCTAGCCATTGAGGTCTGTCTTCAATCCTAAACTTATAAACAATTGTTGCAGGGTCTGACCAGTATAAGTGTCCCTGTCTAGTATATACGTACTTTCCATTTCCATCTATTAACGTATCTCTCGGAATATAAAGCTGAACACCTCCAGTTTCCACTGATAAACAATCCTTGTAGAAATCACCATATTCTTCCATGCGCCAAGGCGTCATTTTTTGAAAAGAAGAAATGTATCCAATACTAGGAAATGTGGAGACAGCTTCTCCTGTTGGAGCTATTAATAAAATGTAAAAATAAGGCCTTTCAAGCATTGCTATACCAGTATCAGCTATAAATATTTTGAATTCAATGTAATCTTCGACTTCTGTTTTTTCAAAGAGAAAGTTCACATAAATTTCCGTGTCATAATTCGGGACGTACTGACGATATTTGATTAATTCTGACAGGTCAGCCTCATCGAACACTAAATCTTGAGGCAGCAGTTCAATGTCTAAGGTCCTTTTAATTCCTATAGGAATATAAGGAGCAATGTTATTCCAATTAAGTATTAGAGTGAGAAGCCCCGCAAACAGAAGACTCCAAAATGTTCTCTTCTTTTGAATACCATAACGAACTTTCAAAGTTTTTTCGACCGTGGATTTACTGGTTCCTTTTCTGCCCATTTTACTTCACTTACCTCTTCTCTCTAGTTAATGTTTTTAAAGGTTTTCAATCCATAATAGTGCTAATTTGGATGACGCAGATCCTCCTTTTTCAAAGGAGGATACCTTAATAATAAGTCGATTAATTTTGTATATTAAAGTTAGAGAGAACTTGGAAGAGGTATAGTAGCATTGTATTCTGCTTGAGCTAAATTTGTTTGAATATTTAGTTCAGTCGATCCTACCTCAACCTTCAAAATGCCGTAAGACTCTAAACTTTTAAAGACAGTCTGAAGTTTTTTCCAGACGTAAGACGCATCTTGCAGAATTTCGCTTTTATATTTCTTGTCGATGGTTAGCATAAGCTCTGAGAATTCTTTCTCAAATCTTTCTTCTATCAGCAATAAACTTTCTTCTTTTATTACTTCCGATATTGGCGCTCCCTTCAAGACGCATAAGTCACAAAATAAGTAGAGAGTGGGAGGTCTTCCTTGAAATTTTTCTAGTTTCTGCTTAACAATGCCTTTTGGTAAGCAAATCCTAATGCTTTTGCCGAGCCTTAACGAACCCCATTCATTTGCAGACATGAACTGAGCTTTAATAATTCCTCGTTTTTCTAAATCTTTGAGGAAAACCCAAACCTTTTTGTATGGGTAGTTCAGAATTGAAGAGATTTCTCCTATGGATGCTGGCTTTGCTAAGTTAACAGCATATAAGAGAAATAAAACTCTTCTCTGAAAGGGATCGTAGAAATACTTGATGGTGTCAACTAATGGACGAGTTATTTTTCCAGCGATTTCTTCAAGGACAGTATTCGAGGGCTGTCTGTCTTCTTTGAGATCTTTCTTCAGCACGTTCCTCACCCAACAAAGATGATAATAGTGACACCATCGCTGCTGCTCCTAAGAACGCTATTGTTAATCCAGCCAAGATGGTTAAGGCATTCCCAAAATCTGGTCTGCTGCTTGCAACTTTGACTTCGCCAAATGGTCTGTGCCATCCACAGTTTTCACAATGTAACTTACCTACTTTCACCGAGATATATTCATAATCTAGTTCTTGTCTACACACTGGGCATTTCATCGTTTCAGCCATTTTTGTCACAATCTCAATTACCAGACTTTGAAAGATAAACCTTTTTTACTAAAGAAAGGAACAAAGGGAGAAATCCTATAAGAGAACTTTTTGAAATTCAAGCTTGATTTCTCTTGTACAGCCTCTTTCTCTTTTGGCTTTCATCTTAATGAAATGGCTCTACTGTGCAAAAATTTTGCTCAATTTCTAGCGAATATTTAGCGAAAAAGAGCTCAATTCAAGCTCATTTAACGCATTTTTAGACGCGGGTGGGGTGGGATTTGAACCTCGCACTTGTCACGGAATTCCGAAAATTTCCTCTGCTCCCTTTTTTCTCATGAAACTTATGTTAAATGGATCAAGCCGATAACAAATGTTATGTGTTGCGACTATCGAATTATTTAAATCTGTACAATCTGACAAATAATCTTAGATACACACAGAAAAGTTTTCAATTGAGGTCATACAATGGAGAAAGGTTCTCGAGTTCAAAGAGAAGGAACAATCCCGATTAAGGTTAGCAAAGATGTTGTTAGTCATCTTAGTCTGGGGTTATACAGAAACTTTGCTCGTGCAGTTAAAGAAATAATTTCAAATTCATATGATGCTGGTGCAAAGGAAGTTAAGATCAAACTGGATTTAGATAATGCTAGGATTATTGTAAGAGACGATGGTTGTGGGATGGATATACATGATCTTAAATCCAAATTTTTCACCATCGGGTATCCTACTCCCTTAACAGACGAAGTCGACGAATTAGGTCGAAAACGTATCGGAACTTTTGGCATAGGGTGTTTGTCTGTTTTTCCTTATTGCAAAAAGATGCAAATTATTACCAAGAAAAGAAACGAAAATGAAATCATAGAACTTACTATAGATACTGACCGTTTTTTCAAAGAAGAGGTTTTCCTAATCGAAGAGGTAGAGGTTCCTTATAAGATATATCCAAGTGACCTGCCAAAAGAAAAAGGCGAAACTATAATTGTTCTTGAAGATATCAGACCGCACATCGCAGAAGATTTGAGACAGAGGGAGTCCTTGTGGAAATCCAGCATCGATAGATTTAGCGGTTTTCAGAAGTTCAAGTGGACGTTGAGTCAATATTGTCCTATTCAATTTCCACCAAATAGAAAAGACCTAAGAGAGTTCTTTGATGACCCCAGAAGAGTACCAATGAAATTGTGGCTTGACGGGGAAGAACTTTTCAGAAACGTACCTGAAAATGCTATAATTTTGGAAAAGCGAGAGGAAACATTCGGAAATGTCTTACTTAAATATGTAATCATGACACCTTTGGAGCCGATTCAACCAGAAGAAGCAAGAGGTCTCCAAGTAAGATTGAGGGATGTAGCAATCGGATTGCCAAGAGACTTCGATGTTGTTAAGTTAAAAGGCAAGGTTCTGGGGAAATTAAACTGGATCTGTGGTGAAGTCCATATTTTACGAGGTTTAGAATCTGCATTAATGATAGACAGAGACAGCTTCTCCTACACTCAAGAAGTGGCTGACTTTCATGAATTTTTTAGGGAAAAATTGGCTGAATGGAATGAAGCTCTAGAAAAGTGGGCATCTGAAGACAAAGAAGTATACGAATCATTAATAGACTTAGAAGATTCGGATAAGATAGTAAAAGAACTGAAACGTGCAGGCATTATTCGTATTTCTAAAGAGAGATTGCGGCTTCCTAAAGCACCAATCACTAAAAAGAAAAGGATTGGCATATCATCCCCTTCACAAAAAGTGGTGAGGGTTCTTTCTGAAAAAGAGCAGTATAGAATAATTTCTGAAAAAGGTAAAGTTCCTAAAGGAAAACCCCCCATTGAGGTGATACCTGAGAAGAAATCTATAATTGTATACGAGGACCATCCATCATTTTTTGAGATTATCAGAGTGAGCGAAAAGGAATTTCATGTAGATTATGATAAATGGGATCCAGAAAAAACACCTTATTCAATTTGTAAGTTGCAAGATGCTCAGAATAAAGTCGTGTTCAATGTTTCTCATCCATTATTTAAAAGCAATCTAAGCGATGATATCATTAAACGATTATCGTTGGGAATAGTTCTTATTTTACGAAACAGAAAAGACAAGGAGAAACTTCTAGTCCAGCTCAATCATCTTCTTGAAGAAATATTCCTAGGGTAAGAGATATGTCTGAAATTTCTGAGATAAAAACACAATCAATAAATGATTTGTGGTTGCCCAAAGTAAAGAAAGCTGGAGAAATCTTCTACCCGAAATTAAGGAAAAATAAAAAAATGAAATTACTAACACTTACAGATGATAGAAATTTCCAGGAGATAAAAGTATTTGAAGAAAACAGCCTTACCACAAAAGATTGTGTTATTGCTTGGACTTACAGCCATATTAAAAAGCTAAGATTGGAAACGGAACTCTCACCAACTATAGTTTTTGGCCCTGCAAGATATGAGGATTCAATTTCAAGTTCTTCTTTTTCACTAAGAAGCCATTTCCCATTTGATGTAATAAACTTGGATTTTTCCAGTCAGGATCCAGATTTAGAAACAGGCAGAGTAGAAAAAGAGATCGAATGTTTAGAAAAAACGATCATACTACAAAGTGCCCAAAGAAATAAAGAATTTGTTCTAGTATACACAACACTGCTAAATTCTAATAGCTTAAATTATATGAGCATAGTAAGTACATCTAATGCCGTCCATGTCCCAGGATGGTCTGGAATTCCCTCAGGAAATTTTCCTCCTTCAATAACAGACCAAATGGAGAAAATTAGATGCATAGAGAGCGTGTTAAGTGAAATATGTTTAAAGTATAATTATAATGGTGAATTCGAAAAAAGATTTTATTCTGTAGGTGGAACAAGAAAATATATTTGCTCAATTGCAGGCTTGGTGAGTAGGAGATGATAACATGTCAAGGAATGTCCTTCCTGAACTAACGAAGACCATGCATGAAAGTCAGAAAAAGTGGCGTAATGAGAATTGGAATGAAACGATGAGAGAACACAAAAATGAAGTAGAAAAATTATTGCAAAAGATAAGTATTTTTGATATATGGTCAAATGTTTTGCAAGACGATGAAGTCGCCAAAACACTGATTCCAGAAATCTTCATGGATGCCTATGTTTCAGTTCATCTTGCTGGCTATGGTCTTTATAAATATGCTCATGTATGTTTACGTTCCGAACTAGAAACGACACTCCGTTTAGTGTTCTTCTCAACTCATAAAGTTGAGTTCAAATGGTGGGCTGAAGGGAATGAATGGTATAAGGAAAATGTGACTGGTGATGTTTGGGGTAGAGGATTCCTTTATTTCGAACAATTAGATAACGTAAAAAAATTTGAAAAATCATGTGACGCCAATAGAAAATTATTTGGTGGGAAAAAAGTCGGTATAAGGGGAACCTATAAAACACTTTCAAAATTTATTCATAGTGGTGCTGGTCATTTTCAAACAAAACCTGACAGAGTTTCTCCGAAATATAAACTAGATGAATTTAGAAAATGGACTAAGACCTTCAAAGAAGTTCAAGAATATATTAACATATTACTTGCATTAGGTTTTTCTAAAGAATTTAAGAAATTGAGTAAAGCTAACTGTAAAAAAATTGAAAGAATAGGGATTGAGTCACCTTATTACTGGAAGATTGCGAGGCAGGCATTAACTTAGTTTTTATGAAAAGGTGATATTAATTTGAAAAATGGCATGAGTCACAAGAAGGCAAATGATTTACCAAGACTAGTACCTTCGACGAGATATCAAGGGAGTAAGCGACGTATCTTGCCTTGGTTGTACAAAAATCTCAAAAACTTGCAATTTAAGACTGTTCTAGATGGATTTGGCGGAACTGCAAGTGTTAGTTACTTGTTTAAATTAATGGGCAAAACAGTAACTGTTAATGATATACTCTTGTCAAACTATCAAACAGGGATTGCTCTTATTGAAAATGATTCGGTGAAATTGGATCATAGTGACATAGATTTTTTACTCAATCAAAATGGGTTTGAGTATCCTACATTTATCCAGGATACATTTAAAGAAATTTATTTTTTAGACATTGAAAATAAATGGCTCGATATGGTTTCATTAAATATAGAAAAGTTATCCGAAAAATATGATTGGAAAATATTGAAAAAGAAAAAAGCTTTAGCCTTTCACATCTTGTTTCAGGCTTGTTTGAGCAAACGACCATTCAATCTATTTCACAGAAAAAATCTCCACTTGAGACTAGCTAATGTTAAAAGAAGCTTTGGGAATAAAACAACCTGGGGCACAGATTTTAATACTTTGTTTCTTAGATTTCACGATGAAATTTCACGAAAAATCTTCTCCAATGGTTCAAAAAATGAGGCAATCTGCACGGATATAATGAGGATAAAAGACAAAAACTTCGATCTTGTTTATTTGGACCCTCCGTACACAAGACCTGGAGAAAAATCTCCAAAGGATTATCATTCTCTTTACCACTTTCTTGAGGGATTGGTTGATTATGATAATTGGCCAAAAAGAATAGATTGGAAAACAAAGAATAGATGCTTAATAAAAGGAAATAATGAATGGGGTAAAAATTCCTTGGAAGAAAACTTCGATCATCTTTTTGAAAAATTTGAAGATTCCATCATAGTTACATCATACGGAGAGCCTGGAAATCCATCTATTCAAAAGATTAAGGAGCTTCTATTACAGTATAAGTCTGAAGTTAAAGTAATGAAAACTAAATACAAATACAAACTAAACCATAAAAATAGTGACAAAATGTGCGAAGTACTAATGATTGGAAAGTGACTTATTATAGTGCGTGCATAATTTGTGAAAGGGTATAAAAAGCTACTAAGGAACAAAAAACATGCGAACGTTTCCTCTTAACTTTGCTCTCTCAGTCTTTAGATACCCCAGTTCCAAGAGTTCCTTGACATAATTACTAAATGTTCTACTTGATTTCGAGTTTAACAAAAGTTTCTTACACTCCATAAAATGCGAGGGCATTCGTGTTTTCTTGAATTTGTTGAAGTATATATTTTACAAGTGCTGTCTTTCCTGTTCCGGGCTTTCCATGGCACAAGCAGTCTAACGGTTTCATCCCTTTCTCAATCGGTGAAAGACAAAATGCTAACTCTTTGTTCTGGATCTCACGACAAGGTATGTTCTGTGGAGTATACTCTTCTTCCAAAACTTCAGGATCCGCGATAATTCTGTTTACCATCCAATAGAAATTTACACGATGCAAAAGAATAAATATATTCAAGTATGTTTGTTGCAAGTTTTTCTTTTAATCCACAAATTACTGAAATAAATGGATTAATTCTTATGTGTTATTAAAGGAGTTTAGATAACCGATGAATATCAATCGAGCTGACGTCAAAGATTTAGAGGCCATTCTGTTCGTTATTAACAAAAGCAATAGCGAAGCTTACAGGAAGATCTAAAATCCGTTTCATTTTCTCTAAGATCGATCTAAAATAATCCTCATCTTAGCGACTTTTAGAACGGTGCGCGTATGATTTTTCCTTCTTCCATTATGTAGCCTTTTTAGTTCTTTTTCGTTGTTTTTCTGTTCCTCTTTTTCTTCCAACCATTTGTTGTATTTTTCCAACATGTCATCAACTTGTTTATGGACAAGGTCTGATGCACTGTGATAAGGCGTGTTCATTTCTTTGACAGCAGTCTCGAGTCTCTCGTATTTGTCTCTTGGAATCTCTACATATTCGGATTCTTCTCTGGCAAACTTTAGTCTCCATCTTGCTGCGTCACGTATGAACTCTTCTCTTGTCGTGAAGCCTAAGCGCTTGTTTTCTTCTATGAAGTTTTCAATTTCTGCAAGCAGTTCAGGTGGCAATATCACTGATCGATTGAGCATGGCTTCTATGGCGTCTTGGTACGTTTGCATCTTGCCCGTTTGAGCCATAAGCGTTTCAACAGTTGCCGTCAGTTTTCTGTGGATTTCATCTGATATTCTAAGCGTCTTCATTTCCTTGTCGTTCATCCTTTTAGGTGTTTAGACTACTCCCGTGATTGCTTCTGCTTCTTTTCTGCGTTTTTTCCTAAGCCATGCTTTTATGAACTCTTCTATTTCATGTTTGTTGTATGGGTCTCGCCAGGCGTTTTCGAGGGCTTGGCACTCTTCTGTGGCGCCTATAAGCCCAAAGTAGTATAGGAGTTCTTGGTGCAGCTGTTCTTTTTCGGTTTCGTTTAGCCAAACCTGCATTTCCGAAAGTATTGCAGTTAAAACAGCCCTGCTAATTGCTTATTTCCTTTCTTGTTTTGCTTTTCATATCTGAAGATTATGAGGTTGCATTTTCTGCATCGATAGGCTTCAATAGCTTTTACGTCATAAGGCCATTTACCGATAATTGTTTCTGCACCTACAGCCCAAAACCCGCCAAACAAAAACCTTGGAGCGTATGCTCCTTCGCTGATGATTTTCTTATTTTGGCCTCATACAACCATCTTTGAGGCTATGTATCCCTTTTCCAGAGGGGAACCGCACAGTGGACAAACTTCAATAGTGCTCTTTGCCTCCAATCTGGCAACATCCTCCGATTTCATTCTGGTTTCTTTCGTACAGTCTTCTAGACCGATTTGTAGTGATCTTATAAATTTAATAAGCCTTGCATAAAATGGGTGGAAAATCAGTTAGGTCCCTCTGACTTTTGCCACAATAAGTAAAGTTTAATCTGCAACAGAAAACCACACACTTGATTAAAAGCCTAAATTTCCGCACTCTTTACAATCTTTATAAGTTCTTTTGGCTGAGCGATGACTTCGCCACATTTCTCACATTTAGAAGCCTGCAAAGGCAAATACATGGGAATGAAAACTTTAACCTTAGGCTCTGGAGAATCTTGCTCAACCAAAACCTTGTTTACTGGAACTCTATTCCAATGCCCACAGTTAGGACATTTCATTCTAAGCTTGGTTTTCATGTTGCATCCGATTCTCCTAAATAAAATCGCTCATCTTCTTTGATTTATTATTCTGGGTTAATTTCCTTTTGCTCTTGATTGTTAACATTGATTCTCCAGATTGCTCATCACACTTAACACAGAAACTTCTAGCGTTTAAAAATTGCAGAAATGCGTCCTTTAGAGCTTCTTTATAGTAATAATCTCCAGCGAGAATAGTTTCTTCACAATGGCTACATTCATGAGTGACTCTGGCTTTTGTTTTCTTCAGATTTTTTAGCTGATTGTATTTTTGATTGGGCTTGACGAACCGTTATTGTAAAGCCTTCCTCGTCTAAAAGGATGCTTTTCATTTCTGGCATTTCCTACATACCGCGCTTAAAAGTTTAGGCTAATTCAAAAATATGGGTTAGAATCGCTTCGGCGTGAAAATTAAGCCATACAAGCCGCGTCTTTCACGTGAAGGCACAGATACAGTGTGTTTCCATGTTAACGTTCAAATTTTGAAAACCTTTTTTCATCGCTCCAGAGCAAACTGTTTTTTAAGCTCAGAAAAGCGCTTGAGAACATTAACCCCTTTTTGGGTTATCGAATACACAATCCATCTCTGGCCAATGGTTCTCTTGGAAATGAAGCCTTCTTCTGCCAAGAATCTCAAATAGTCCTTTAATTCATTAGCGTGATAGTTGGCCTTTTGTCTAATGTTTGTGAACTTCAATGGCCTTTGCTGAGCTAAGGCTCCAAGAACATCAATGTATATCTCAAGCTTAGATCTCGGCATGGAACTATCTTTCTGCGTATTTGAGCCACCATTATAAACTTTTTATGAAACCAAAATACATGTTTCTTCAAAAAAGGAAAAGAAATCGATTCGATGCCCAAAGCTTTTATATCACTATTTTTGCAGTCTTAGTTGATAACCCGTGAGAATAATCTCAACCTTCAGCGCACCTGGGGGCCTTGACTATGGACTTGTCAAAGCAGGGCACACTATTGCTTGGGCGTGTGATAAGGATGGGGACGCGACACAAACTTACGCAAAAAATGTGTCGAATGATATAGTAACTGGTGACATCCGCAAGGTGTCTGCGGAGGATATACCTGAAGCAGATGTTGTCGTGGGTGGCTTTCCTTGTCTCGGATTCACAATCGCCAACCTTCAAAGAAAAATCGAAGATGAGAGAAATTGCCTCTTTCTCCAGCTCTTAAGAATTGTTGAAGCAAAAAAACCGAAATATGTCTTAATGGAAAATGTGCCTGGCATACTTAGCTTGGGCAAGGGTCTGATAGTTGAGGAGATCTTAAAGCTCTTTCAAGATATTGGTTATGATATTTATTACGAGATACTGAATGCGGCGGACTACGGAGTACCAGAAGTCCGTCACAGAGTCTTGTTTTTCGGAAAACGGAAGAATCTTGAGAAACATGTAGTTCCGCCTCAGCCAACTCACGTTGTCAACCCAGTAATGCGCCTAGACGGGGTAATGCTGAAAAAATGGGTAACAGTCCGCGAAGCTATTGGCGATCTACCCGAACCAAATCATAATATTCCTAATCATCAAGGCACAAAACACAGAGTCAAGATAACGGGTTACATCGGAAACCGGCCTACTGCATGGGACAAGCCCTCACCTACTATCACAGGAAGAGGAAGTAGGACTGGTGGGCCTGTCATAATTCCGCACCCTAACCTTCATCGGAGACTCACAGTCAGGGAGTGCGCACGTTTACAGTCTTTTCCTGATGACTTCATTTTCTATGGATCGATCTCTGCTCAATATGCTCAGGTTGGAAATGCTGTGCCGCCACTCATGGCATATCATCTTGGAAAAGCCTTGTGCGAGGTAGCGGATGAAACACCAAGGCCGTTTAAAGCAGAAGAGTGGGATTTGCCTTGGCTAAAACGTGAAACTCATGTCCCGGTCATCCAGTGATCTTAAAAAAGACATTCCGGAAATCGATAGAGACAGAGTCAGTCTCTTTCAAAGTCGTCTGCTTGATTGGTTCAAAAAAAGAGGAAGAAAATTTCCTTGGCGAGAACCTTGGAGAACACCATACGAGGTCTTGATAGCGGAAATAATGCTTCAAAAAACGAGAGCAGAGAACGTTGTTGACACGTATTTGGAATTCGTAGAGAGGTATCCTAACTTTGAAGCACTTTCTAATGCTACATTAAGTGAATTATCGAAGATTTTGGAAGTACTGGGCTTATCAAAAATCAGAGCAAAGAGCCTCTCAAAGCTAAGCAAAGAAATAGTTCGCATTACCCAGATACCGCGCAAAAGAGAGGAGCTGCTTAAATTGCCAGGGATAGGTCCTTACATTGCAAATGCATTCTTACTATACGCCTACGGGGAAAGGCTACCTATAGTAGATACCAACGTAAAGAGACTGTACGAAAGATTGTTTTCTTTTAGAAGCGGTAGAGATGCCCGCAGAGATAAAAGGGCGTGGGTCTTCGCTGAAAGTCTACTGCCAAAGACGGATTTAAAGGATTTTAACTGGGCGATTATGGATTTCTGTGCGAGTATATGCAAGGCGAAAAATCCGTTGTGCCCTATTTGTTTTCTAAATGACATATGTGATTACGGCAGAGCGGTGTTAGCTCTTGCCAAGAAATAGAAATTATTCAACCATCCAGTCCTGCAGGTTGACCTTCAGCATCGTTTTTGCAAGTTTGTAGCACATCCCTTTCTCTCTAACATAAAATTTTTCAACAAGCCCCGAGTCTACGAGCTTTTCAAGGTTTTTGTAAACCGACTCTCTATACTTCAGTTTCAATCCCTTTTTGGATAATTGCTCAGCGACTTGCTTCACAGTCATGGTATTATGAGCTAATATTTTAATGATCTCTCTTCTTGTCGGAGAGTTCAACGCTGAAATGATTTTGCTTAAATCCAACATCACGCCCGTCGAATATTTCTTTTTGCCTGATAAAGCATTTTGTTGCCTACCACGGCAACAATGCTTCTTTTATTACAACGTTGAAGTACAACCATGATATGAGCAATGTCAAAACAGGAAAGGCTCTTTGAAAATAATTCTGCTGCTAATAGAAACGAGTTGAATATTCATTCCCAAGTGTTTTTCAAAAGATTTGGGCTGGAACGCGCACCCAGAACTTTAGAAGACATTCACCAAGCCTTTACGGCCTTAAAAGAGGGTATCAGAAAAGGTGATCTTGAAGCTTCTCTTATAGGGAAATATGTTTACGAACACGTTTCCAAGGAAGAAATACGTACGAGGCGTGTAACGGCGAGAGACTTTGAGGAATTTCTCACCACATTTTTTGAGGGAGAAATTATTGAAGCAGAGGAGCGAGAAAAATACCTTAAAGAATTGCTGGGTAGAGATGACTTTTCCAGGCGAGTTTCGAGAAACAGATTAGAAAAACTCGATGTGAGGTTGGGCAAGGTTCTTCTATCGGTTAAAACATTTGTCCCTCAAAACAAGGAGCTAAACGCGGGTTCTTTTTCGGCCGAAGCTCTCTTCGCCGGTTTCTTGCCTCTTCCTATTCCTAACGAAAGAACAGACCTCGGAAGCCAAAAAGCACTTGAAGAAAAATTTGGGCAAATAGAGAAAGCAGGAAAATGGAAAGATTTTGTTGGACGATTTGAGAAAATGATAAACACTATATACCTAACCGACTGGGTTTTCACCATTAAGGGTGGACAGTATTTAGATATTTATCTATTAACTGGTAACAAGTTTAGGGAACTTATGATAGGTTGTGTAAGAGGTGGTCCTTCAATGGCCGTAGAACTCTTGAACCGTTTCGAAGCACACGCGATTAGAACGCAGCTTGACCCGCTTCTTTCAGAGTCTCTGCATGTTAAGGTGAACCTTATCGGGCCGCTCACAGCCAGGTTACAAAGGCTTGACCAGCTTGTCAACGTTATCAGATCAACCGCAATCGCGGCGATTCGTGGTGAAATTAAAATAAAGGAAGCAATTGACAAGATACAACGATTGCTGCAAGATTTCTTCAAGTCCTGAAAATCCACTTTCAAAGAGGTCTCGAAAATTCTAAAAGAAGAAAGTAGGACAAGATATATTTGGAGCGAAAGGTTATGAGCCTCAAAATCAAAGATTTGAAGCCTCATATGGAAAATGTTACACTAATCGCAAAAGTTATACAGAAATCTGAACCGACATGGGTAGGCATAGATAAGAAGAAGTATTCCAGTGCGATCGTGGAAGACGAAACGGGCAGAATAAAACTTAATCTTTGGCGAGAACAGGTGGAGCAGGTCAAAGAGGGAGATGTTGTAAAAATCTCGAGTGCCTTTGTGCATATAAGGAACCAAATTCTGCAGATAAGCACATGGTCAAGCATTCAAACCATTGGTCATGAAAAATAGTGCGCACTCTGTTAGCCGTGCAAATTTAATAAGCCTTGCATAAACTGGCTGGAAAATCTATTTTGAAGGTTCTCTTTACTTTAACTCATCTCTCTCCACTAGGCGAAACTGTCGTTCCAGCAACTGACTTTTATAAAGTCAAAGACAAAGCACACTTTTTGCACGGAGGCTGTCCAGAATTGGTTAGGATTCAGCGTAGAGTTTCTAGGAAGCGGTACTTGAACAGTAAGCGCGTGTACGAGTATGAACGTGTCTCTCTGAACATTCCCAGAAGATATCACGAATTGATTAAGCCGTTCCTCGATCAAGATTTTGTCGTGAGCGTAGCTGCAGAGAAAGGCTGTATCGTCATCACTCTCACACCGCAGAAGGCAGTTCAACAAGCAGCAAGTCCGTCTTACAAGACCGCTTTAGAAGCTCGTCCCGAAACCTGACTTGTTCTAGCTTCTTAGTGTGCGCGAAGGTCACGATATCTTTCTAAGCATCCGCCTTACGTAGTCTTCCTTAAGGCTGGGATCCAACTGCATGATATCCTTCACTATGCTGTTCTCCTCTTGCCTTAGCCATTCAAAAATCATTCTTCTGGCATGTTCAAACTCTCCTTCTTCATCTAGTTTGCCAGAAACCACCTTTTCTCTCGAAAGCAGCAGTAGCTTGTCAAGCTTTTCTCCAAAGTCCTTTATTGACAGCTTGAAAAGTGTCTTTTGCTCAATTCCTTTAATCTTCCAGAAAGCATTATAGATTCCTAATTCACGTCCGTTCGTGAGCACGCACCAGCTTACACCTTCTGCATTAGCATATTTTATCGGTTGTTCTGCAAGATGGTCTTGAAGACTTGTATCCACGGCTTTGGCCTCTATGAAAATAATCGGTCTATTGTTGATCTTAAGAGCAATATCAACATACTCGGTCTTGTCGCCTATACGAACTTGATACCCTCTCTGAACCTCATCGGGGTCGCGTATATTCCACCCCAAAACTTCAAGCAACGGTTCTATCAATGTAGAAATCGTATTCGCCTCGCTCATTGCAGGGTGCTTTTCAATTAATGCGGTCGCATGCTTAATGTAATCGTCTAAAGCTGTGGGAGGAGGTGGCGGAGGCTGTTCTCTTTTTTCTGGCTTTTCACTCACCAAACTCTTGCCAGTCAGACGATACTTTCCATGCTCTTCGACAACAAATCCCAAACTTAATAACCAATACAGCCGAAACATTGTCTGAGCAGTTGTTCTCCAGTCAAGGTTGCATCTCTCCAGAAGTCTCTTATGAATCTCTGCCATGCTAAGCTCCCGACTCTCAGCCAACATCGAGAGGATTTCCTCAAAACCCAAAACTCGTTTCTGCAAAGCATCGAGGACTAGATGGTTTTCACCCGTCCTTAAAAATTCCTCACCTAAAGATGTGAGGCAAACACGACCACCGATTTCTTGTGTAAGACCCAAGCATTTGTTAACAACTCTAAGCATACAATAAGGAACTGCATCGCTGGAGCCCTTGTATTCACTCTTTAGCCAAGAAGCCAATTGATCCATCGTTGGCTTTTCTTCGCTAATCTTCTCCAGAACTTTCCTCAGAGTCAAAACGTAGTTCTTCTTTCCATCGTATAAAGGCCAAATACCCTTAAGCTTCTCCGAAGTCAACCCAATTCCTCATTCCAAATTGTGACAATGTTAATTCTGTGTAGCTGCTGTATTAAGCTTAAGGGTCGGCTGAAAAGTGACCGTGCTAAGGGATAGAAACAAGCGAAGCTCCTAATAAAACCTCGATAGTTAATGACGCTTTGTAGCCTTGTCTACTTGATCTTTAGTCATGATTTTCCATTTTCCTTGATTGTCCAAATCCACCAGCAAGATGTCTTTCGGGTCTCTCATCCTAGAAGCTGCAGCATCCAACGCTTCAAGCAACCCCAACACTTCATAAGTGAAGACCTGTCTATGCTTCGAATCAATGTCCAGACACTCAAACACATACCTATCGCCCGTGCCTCTAACCGTGATGACTTTGAAGAAACGGCCATCTCTCTTGAGAATCATAGTACCCTTAACCCGAGTCTCCATACGCCCACTCCATGCTCAACCAAGAAACACTCTACTACTGCACATCGCGCGCACTTTTAGGAACACGCGTGCACGCTAATCAACTATTGTGACTCCAACATTTGGCAATGCTTCTTTCACTTTTTTACAGAACGAATCCGCCCTTGCTCTTAGGAACTCGAGGTAATCAGCAGGTTCAAACTCCGGCTTTTCTAAGAATTCTTTCGGAATCAGATGTGATATCAAGATTTCATCAAAACGTGTGGGGTTTTGATTCTCAAAGTCTTTGAAGTAGAATAACGGATTTTGATCTTTGATTTGGATGTTTGTTTTTGCTCTTAAGAAGCATATGTTCATCAGACTATCAATCAATATTCCATTCGGCATTGAAAGCTTCGCCAAGAAATTCTGGGGATATATGTGGTGGAGATTAGGTGCTTGCGATAATAGCAAGTAAACATTGTCAAGTACTTCTGCATCGGGATCAGAAAAGTCAATGGGCTTTTGATTTGCTAGGAAGGCCATTACGGCTCGGCTTAGGGCATTTCGATAGTAGTAACTTGTTTCAACGATTTTTTGCTTGGACAACTCCAAAGGTTGTATAGCCGGATTGCCCCCGCTCTCTAACACGTCGAAGAAATTCGTGCAATAGGCATAAACCTCATCTGCTCTGCGAAAATCATCAACACCAAATGCAGTACGCCAGAACCATTGTCTTATGATATTCTTGTTCGGTGTATTGTTATTATGAAGATAATGGCATATTGGAAAAGCTAAATAGCCATAAGGCAACATGTCAGGGCCTAGAATCTTTAAGTCATGTAATAGCTTGATAGTCTCTAGTATTGTTTTCTGCGTCGAATCCCAACTATCTTCTAATACTTCGGTTGTTAGGTTGTCAAGTGCGGCAGGAGTTATGCCAAATCTCTTTCTCTTGTCTGTTTCAAGCTTACGCAAGCAAATTGCCACCATTTGAATGATGGCTAGATCATCAATATCTTGGAATCTGTTGCCTTGGGAAACCAGGACACCTTTTAGACCCTTGAGATTATCGCGAAGGTAAAATCCTTCTTGGCCTTTCTTTGGATCCTCGTTTCTATAAGTTCTAGCGACTATAATGTCTACGGGATCAAGCTTCTTTCCTTCTTGATTGATTCGCTCAAAGATATCGCAAACCTCGTTGACGCCAACTCCTTTGATCTTGATCAAAGTCATATTGTATTCTTTAAATATCCGTTCAAGTTTTTCGAGGTTCTTCTCTATGGTTTGGTCGAATCCTTTTTGATTGGCCATCTCTTTGTAGAAGGTAAATCCCCAACCTGGGACATCCCTAACACGAATAAGAAATGCAGGATTGCCGACCTTTGACTTTCGCTGGTCAAAGTCTTCTGCAAAAAAGAATGTCGCATTGGTTGCATCAAAATAAAGGGTGTAATCAAACTTCTCATTGTCCTTAACCTTTCCGGTTCCTCCAAGCATTGAAACAAGCAGCGCCGTTGCACGTTGTTGTCCGTCAAGAATGTATGCCCATTCTTTAAACTTCCGAACTGTGTCTTCATCGTTAGGAAAAATGAAGCCGCCAAGTTTGCGGTGAGTGTGGAGGTAGCTATCTGTTATCCAATAAAGGACGCTGCCAATAGGATAGAATCGATATATGCTGTCCCAGAGTCTGACTATGTTTTCTGGTTCCCATACAAAATCACGTTGAAAAGTCGGAATAAGAAATTTGTCTTGTTGTAGGCGATTCACAAAATCTTGAATCTTCATGTCTTCAGTTTTTATATCACGGTCTTCTACAGATGACATTGTTTAATCCCCTTTCTTACGGCAAGAATTCTATATGCAGATGTGAACTTAAACTTTAAGCCCGACCTAAGAAATAGGAAAAAGAGGATATCGGATGACGTCTCCACCGCGTGGCGCGCACATGTGAAAACGTTTCGGCACGCCGGAAACACCCGCCAAAAAAAGCAGGAGAAACTAGCTTGGACACTTGATTTCAACATTCGGGCTCAGATTTTGTTTAAATATCGGCGCACCGAAACATTTTCCCGCTAGGCAATTTCTGTCCGCCGAAACGTTTTCGCCCAGACTTTTAGACACAAAAACGTGTAAATTAACGTGAAAAGGCGCTTCTGCACATAGTTTTAGCTTTACTGACCTTGCTGGCAAGCGAATGAAGTGCCGAAACCCAAAAACACAAGACTTTCAGTGTTTAAAGGTCGTGAGGCTAGGCTTAACCATGCCATTTTCCAAATTCTTTCCCTCAAAGGCCCGCTAATAATCTACGACATACACAAAGAGGTTAAAGCCCAAAAAGGCTTGAAACACACAAAATCCACAAACGTTCTTCGCAGAATAAAAGCCCTTGAAGAATCAGGCTATCTGGAGAAAGCCGGCACAAGAAAAACCCTGCCTGGTTATGAGAGGGTGCTTTACAAACTTTCCTCCAAAACATATTTGGCGCTCCTGCTCAACAAAATAAACCTAGACAGCTTCATCCAAACAGCAGACGAAGACACTATCATCGCAACGTTAGCAGCCTTGATGTCACACACGACAACCTAACTTCGAACATGCACCGTGGAAAACAGAAAATTTGAACCCAGCCCTGACTAGGGTTTATTGGTAGCCCGAGATAGGTTTGAACTCCCGTTTACGATATTCTTGTGTCTTTTTTGAAATATGTCCGTTTTGAGACTAGATACTTTGCAAACCCCTCCAAAGTACTGGGTACTTTGCTGACGCCAGAAATGACTTATACTTTTGAAGCAACATAGTTTAGAGGTGAGACCGTTTGGTCAATCTAGTTGAAGAATGGGAAATTCTAGAGGATTACGCTGGGGACAAGCAAGGTTTCTATCAGATCATAGAAGACGGTGCTGAAACTGTGGAAATTCGCGTAGCCATAGGCAGACTAGGCTTCAAAAGGGAATTCGCGAACAAGAGTGACTCACTGCTCAACAGCATCCTATCCTTCTGCAAGTCTCGAAAACTCATCAAAGTAAGCGAAACCGTCAGAGACGAATTCTTCTTCAAATAACATGCGATGCGAACCTCTGAAGTGATGGGGAGTGGCTGGCTTCCACAAAGAAACATATGCCCCGGATTCATTGCCTACACTCGGCAAAGCCGGTTCCATAAAAAACTGGAAGTTGGACCAAGGCCAAGGATCCACCGGCACCAGCCCCCCATGCCCAGAATGCGGCTCAGCCAAAGTATGGAAAGACGGAATACGCGAAACAGCCTTTGGCCCAGTGCAACGCTACTTGTGCCGCAACTGCGCCTACCGCTTCTCCGACCCCAACTCTAAACAACCTCAGAGATTTTTCAATGGTTCAGGCATGTCAGAACACGTTGAAACAATTCATACGAAGCGATTAAAAAGCAAAACTGCCATACTTACTTATTGCCGAGTGAGCGATGAGCTAGCAGGGCGAGCATCCACCGGTCAGCTAAGGCTGGTGAAAAGCTTGGCCACAGTCGAACCGCCAAAAACTGGGCCTGCGGGGGCCACAGCGCCAGATCAAGCAACAATCAAAGGAAAACTACTGCAATTTGCCTTATGGATGCAAAAACAAGGTTATGCGGAACAGACAATAAAAGCATGGACAGTATGGCTAAGAGGCTTCGTCAAATTGGGCGCTAACCTCTGGGATCCTGAGACTGTTAAGGAAATCATGGGTAGGCAGCAAAAGTGGAGCAGTAGCTATAAGATGCTTCTAATGTATGCCTACGAAAGCTTCCTTAAAATGGAAAAGATTACTTGGACGCGACCGAAATATGCGCAGGCTGAAAGTTTCCCTTTCATACCAACAGAGCAAGAGCTAGACCAATTAATTTCAGCCGCCAGCAAAGTCATCGGTACATTCTTACAAGGACTGAAGGACACAGGAGCCGACCCGGGCGAATTAGCCAAACTCAAATGGACCGACGTCAACAACGAAACCAGGACGGTTAATATTACACCTGTCAAGGGACATACTCCCAGGATCCTAAAAGTATCCGAGCAATTCATAGACCGCCTTGGACAATTGCCAAAAAAATCAGAGAGAATATTTCCACTTTACATGTCAAACAGATTCTTTGACCAAAGAAAGCGTATCGCGCATAAAATGAGCAATTTAAGGCTGCTAAAAATCAGTTTCAGAACCTTCCGACATTGGAAGGGCACAATGGAATATCACCGGACAAAAGACATTCTATACGTCAAGAAAATCTTAGGCCACAAATCAATCCAAAACACTCTTAAATACATCGACTTGGAAGCAAACATATTTGAAGCCACAGATGACCAATTCATCGTAAAAGTCGCCACAAACATCGAAGAGGCCTGCAAACTGATAGAAGTAGGCTTTGACTATGTCACCGGAGAATATGACGACGGCGGCAAAATCTTCCGCAAACGAAAATAGGTGTAGATAAATTGAAAACGAAGGTCGATAAGTTTTTATTCACGGTTAATTGTCTAAGGTAAATACCTTAGGAATGAAGGGCAATGGTTAGGAAAGCACGCATACGATTAACAAGCACAGACTACACGAAACTTGAAGAAGTATGTGAAGAACTGAAAGCCATCGCCCAGAAAACAGGAGTTAAACTGAACGGCCCAGTTCCGTTGCCCACCAAGAGACTGCGCGTTCCCGTTTTGAAGTCGCCTTGCGGCGAAGGAACCTTAACATGGGACAAATGGGAGATGCGAATTCATAAGCGCCTAATTGATATTGATGCTGAAGAGCGTGTCATGAGGCGTATCATGCGCATTCGTGTTCCGGAAGAAGTGCATGTGACCATAGAACTTCTCTAGTCATTTAAGCAGCAGTTTATTTTTTCCATTTGAATAATGGGCATTTTTCGCATTTTTTCAGAAATTCTAAGCCTTTACTTGTTGTTCTGAAAAGACGTTTCTCATCCATTTCCAGCAATTTCTCCTCTACTAATACGCTCAGATAGTTTTTCGATTGCGTGTATGACAGACCTACCTCCCTCATCAATTCTGTCCTTTTCTTTCCAGCAGCTGCCTTCTTCAATATTTCAAATGTAATGTCGTGTCTATCTCGGTTAACCATTTACACCATATACTAAAGATTGCTGCTCACTGTATCTAAATTTTTTCTTTTAGCACAATTATATGCTTATAAATTGATAAGAGATTATCATGAGGATTAAACTTGATGTGAAAGCTAAAACCCAGTTTTTCTTGTTCCATTGGAAAACTTTGAATCCGTCAAGTATTCCCAAAGGGATGAGGTTAAAAACCGCCATCCAAGCGTTAATGAAGGCGGCAAGTGCAAGTATGCTTATTTGCTGAGGAAAAAGAAAGGTTCCGGCAAGAAACATCATTGACAACGTAATGTTTGTCATTGGTCCTGCTATGGATGTTTTTCCAATGCTCTTTATATCCGCAAATCCAGCAACCATCACTGCGCCTGGAGATATAATCTTAAAGAGCGGTGTGATTATGGAAATTAATGTTAAAATGGTGCCTATGAGTGTCAGCCTGAATTCTGCCCACAAGCCTTCTCTTTGTGCAACTATTTTGTGGGCTATTTCATGTAGGAAGAAGGATGTTGTCAATATTATTGTGAAAGTGATTAACATAACATAATCGGTATAGAAAAGATTTGAAAACAATCCTAATGATAGTCCAACGCCAATGACCAGCAACGCGGCTATTGTTAAATGTTTGATTTCTTTACTGCTGAAATGTATCTTTCCTTTTTTTGGCTGAGTTGGCGCATAACTGATCGTATATTCGTATGGTCTTTGTTTTTGAACAATTATCGCTTGTGTTTCCTCTTTTGGCGCGCGTGCGTGTTCCATCCGTGGGCATTCATGATTTTCCGGTAGACGATGTTCAGAACAGAAATAGTCTCCACAATATTGACATCTAAAAGGTAGGAACACTTCTTTCTGGCATTTTTGACATTTCATATGGGCACACACTTTTTGTGTTAAGATGCTGTTGGTTAAACGTTTATATATTTCCCTTAAATCAGCTGGGGAAAATTATGAATGCATCAACGTGCTAAATACTTAAAACCAGCAATAATAAAGCTAAATCTAGGTGTTAACAGTTTGATATGAGGGAAAGTGGCATTTGAGGGCTTTCAGTTTTGTTCATGCTGCAGATTTACATTTAGGCTATTCACAGTATGGCTTAGAAGTTAGACGCGAAGACTTTGACAGGTCTTTCCAAGAATTAGTCGACAAAACCATCGAGTTAAAGCCAGATTTCATGATTCTAGCCGGAGACTTGTTCCATCATGCACATCCTTCAAATGTTACTTTAGAAAACGCCATCAAAAACTTTAGTCGCCTCCGAGAGGCTGGCATTCCAGTTTTAACAGTTGACGGTTCGCATGATTCAGCGCCTAACGTTATAACTGGCACCATTTTGAACCCTCTAGATAGCGCTGGGCTAATTTATCATCTGCCAAGGCGCGAGGGGGCTTGCTGGCGGAAGCCAGATTGCTGCTACGTTTATGGCGTGCCAAACTTCAGAACTAGACGCAAAACAGAAGAGTTGCTTCCGGCTTTCATGGAACAAAACAAACCAACGCCAGACCCAGCCCTGTTCAACATTTTCGCTTTTCACATGGCCTTAGACCTTCCAAGCGTAAAGCCCCCGTATATAGAGGCTGAGGCTCCGCCTGAGCTCATACCTGAAGGCTTCGACTATTACGCTGCTGGACACGTGCACATACCCTATAAAGAAAAGTTTAAAACAGGACTGCTTGTCTACAGCGGATGCACAGAAACCGTCAACTATGATGAAACCAAAATTAAGAAAGGCTTCTACTATGTTAAAGTGGACGAAAAAAGAACAGTTTCACCAGAGTTTATAGAGCTTGAATCTCCACGCAGGTTTACTGTTTTAGAACAGGATTTTACGGGTGTAACTCCATCAAAAATTACAGAATTAGCCGTTCAACTTGTGAAGGGAGCCGATGAAGACGGAGTAATCATTATTC
>Ga0315282_10001292_pt1 | contig 47714 bp, 43 predicted proteins | sample YL17G07_20_MG_FD_203693 | JGI IMG/M metagenome (GOLD analysis project Ga0315282, IMG submission 203693) | Sediment microbial communities from Yellowstone Lake, YNP, Wyoming, USA - YL17G07_20 | ecosystem: Environmental > Aquatic > Freshwater > Lake > Sediment | place: USA: Wyoming | collected...
TCCTCCAGTTCATCTTCCTTTACAACCTCGCGCCTCAGTAGCGCCACGTTTTTCAGCCTCGATTTGCGGCTCGCCACAGGGCTGAATTGGGCAACGACGTAGACGGCAAACCGCGGACCCTTTTTGCTTTGTGCCTGCTGGCCTTCGGCGTGAGCTTCAGGGCGCGGCGGGGAGGAGCAGGGTGAAGGTTGAGCCTTTGCCCAACTGGCTTTCGACGCTGACCGTGCCGTTCATGCGCTCGATGATATGTTTGACGATGGAGAGTCCCAGGCCGGTGCCGCCCACTTCGCGCGAGCGGGCCTTATCCACGCGATAGAAGCGTTCGAAGATGCGCGGCAGGTCGTCGTGGGGAATCCCGATGCCGGTATCGGTGAGGGTGATCTTCACGCGGCCGTCGCCCGTGCGTGTGACTTCCATCAGCACCTCACCGGAGGGCCGGTTGAACTTGACGGCGTTGTCGAGCAGATTGACCATCGCCTGCTCAATTTGGTGGCGGTCTCCGAGCACCTGCGCGTCCTCCATGCGCCCGCAGACCAGGGAGACGCCGCGCAACCGCGCTTCTGCCTCCAGGGTTCGCAGGGCCGACTCGACCGCCCCACGCACGGAGACGGGCTCCGGTTCGGCCCGCGCCTTGCCCGCCTCCAGCTCCGAAAGCGTCAGCAGATCCGAGGCAATGTTGTTCAACCGGATGGCGTGCGCCTTGATGATTTCGAGGAAGCGGCGATTATTTTCCTGGTCTTCCAGGGCCCCTTCCAACAGCGTTTCGGCGTAACCGCGGATGGCGGTGAGCGGCGTGCGCAACTCATGCGAAACGTTGGCGACAAAATCCCGGCGGATGCGCTCCAGGCGCTCGAGGTCGGTGATGTCGTGCAGGATGGCAATGGCGCCGCGCGCGGTCCCCGAAGTGAGCGGGGCAGCCTGCACTTCAAAGATGCGGTCGGCCGCGGGAACCTGCATGCGCCGCTTCAGGGATTCGCCGGCGGTCAACACCCGCGTCAGAACCTCGCGCAATTCCGGCGTGCGCACGAGTTCCACCAACGGCATTTTGGCGGGAATCGGAATTTGCGCCCCCACCGCCCGCGCAAACGACGCATTGGCGAAAGTGATGCGCAAACTGCTGTCCACGGCGAGCACGCCTTCCACCATGCTGGCCAGAATCGCCTCGCGCTGCGCTGACTCCACGCTCAGCCGGTCCACCAGGTCGCGAAGCTGCACGGCGGTGGTGCTGAGCGAGCGCCCCAGCGCGCCCAGCTCGTCATCGGTATCCGCCAGCGGCGCTTGCGAAAAGTGCGCGCCCACCAGTCCTTCCGCAAAGGCGCGCAGCCGCGCGATCCGCTGCGTGAAAGACCGCGAGAAGAAGTAAGCGATAATCAGCGCCACCAGCGCGGCGTAAAAGGACGCCCACAGAATTCGCCAGCGCACCGCGGCAATGGAGGAATCCACGTCCTCCAGCGGCACCGCCAGGCGCAGAATGTATCCGGGTTCATCGTGGTAAGTCAGACGCAACGCCAAATAACAGAGATCGTGATTGAGGGTGGCGCTGTGGCGCGTGGAGCTGCCCACGCCGTTCCGGTAAGCCGCCATGATCTCGGGACGGGTGGCGTGGTTTTCCATGGTCTCGGGATCGTGATGGGAATCGGCCAAGGCCACGCCCTTCGGGTCGACAATGGTGACGCGCGCACCGGAACGCTGCGCGGCCTGGCGCGCCCAATCTTCCAGTTGGGGGCGCGGAACATTGGCAGCTTCCGCTTGCAGAATTCGCGCTTCCGCTTCCAGCCGCTGTTCCACGCTCTGCACTTCCCGGTGGGCAGTGTAGCGCGTGAGGTAGAAATCCAGAACGACCAGGGTTACCGCAATCAACAGGAAGGCGCTGGCCAGAAGCTTGCGAAATATGGGGCTGCGGAAGATCATTTTAGGAGCAGTGGCTAGTAGTTAGTGGTTAGTGGATAGTGGACAGACGTTAGTGGTTAGTAGCAACTGTGCAGTTTCGATTGGACCGTGGTCAGTTGCTAGCCACTAACCACCATACACTAGCCACTAGCCACTGCACTTATGCTTCAACGCCTTCCAGGACTTCCGGCGAAAAGCGATAGCCGCTGCCGCGTACCGTTTGGAGAAACTGCGGGCGGTTGGGTAGCTCTTCGATTTTTTCGCGCAGGCGGCGAATGTGCACGTCCACAGTGCGCGGCGTCACAAAGCGGTCACGGCCCCAAACTTCGTCCAGCAGGCGGTCGCGATCGAATACGTGACGCGGGTGCGAAGCCAGGAAGTAGAGCAGCTTGAACTCGAGCGCACTCAACCCCACCGCCCGCCCGCGTACGGTCACTTCCTGCGTGCGTGTGTCGAGACGTAGTGCGCCCGCTTCCACCACCTCGCGCTTTTCCGCCACGCGTTCCTGGCGGCGCAATACCGCTTTCACCCGAGCCACCAGTTCGCGCGGGCTGAAGGGCTTCACCACGTAGTCGTCCGCGCCGATTTCCAAGCCCAGCACGCGGTCCATCTCCTCGCTCTTCGCGGTCAGAAAAATGACGGGCAAAGCCTTCAGCCGCTCGTCGGCGCGCAAGCGCTTGCAAATCTCAAATCCATCTTCGTCGGGAAGCAGAATGTCGAGCAGCACGAGGTCAGCAGGATTGCGGCGCAGATACTCCAAGCCGTCACGGCCGCGGGAGAAGCTCTCGACTTCAAAGCCCTCCTTGCGGAAGTTATACCGCACCAGTTCTACGATGTCGCGTTCGTCTTCAATGATGATGACGCGTTGACGCACCGCAAAATTATAGCACTTGGAATGTTACGAGAGTGTTAATAGATGCGCGAACCTTCGTTACGAAGGGTGGCGCCTGTTCCTGGCACCTGGCGGGTTAGGACGGCACTCCGCAGGCGCCATGCCAGGCTTAGGTGTTGTCCACCCTATTTATTTTCAATAGGATAAGCAGCGCGCTGGTTTGGCAAGGGAAACGCTCGTATCCTATTGGCGGCGTCGGAAGAGGCTGGCTGCAAGCCTCCCCGGACCCGCAAAGGCAATTTTCAGCCCTCACTGCCTTTCTTGACCGGGAGCAGACGCCGTGAGCGAAACCACCTCCGTGGGACTGGCCAGAGCACACCAGATTCCGCCGGTTCTCGACATGCGAGCCCGTCTTTCCATTACCGAACAAATCGCCCTCGCTTTCTTCGCCTACATCACCCTTGCCGCATTCGTGTTCCATCTCGCCGCGTGCGACCTCGGCATCATCATGACGCTCAACGTAGTGACGCTCGCCACCCTGATGGCGCTCCGCCGGAACCGTCAGCGTGCCCCCTGGCTGGCCACCGCCGCTGATCTGTTTCCGGCATTGTTGATCCTGGTCGCCTATCGAGAATCGGGGCTGTTGCTCACCCCCGATCCCGCCCACCATCTGGATTACGTGTTCATCCCATGGGACCGGGTCTTGTTGCAAAACCAGTTCGTTCATGCCGTGCTGCAAGCCGGAGCGCCCTGGCTTCAGCACTACCTGGAATTGGCTTATCTACTCTGCTACCCGCTGGTACCGCTGGGGGCTGCCGCAGTTTATTTTGCGTCGCAGCGAAGCGCCGTACCTGTAGTGTCCAGCAATGGGCTGGATAACGTAGCGCCGCCATCTTGGCGGCATTTGCCGGCAGGATGCCGGCGCTACACCCGAAGCGTTGTCCAGGTATTTCGTGGACACTCCGAACCCGCCGTCGCCAGCGGTAACCGCGCCATGGACGACTTTTGGGCGGCGGTGCTGCTTGCCACCCTCTTCTGCTACGCCGTGTATCCCTTCTTTCCTCTCACGCCGCCGCGCGTGCTGCTCGGTGACGTGCCGGGGCCGCACATAGAACCGCTGCTGCGCAAATGGAACTTCTGGCTGCTCGATCACTACAGCGTGCAAGCCTGCATCTTCCCCAGCGGACATGTGGCGGCAGTGACCGCCGTGGCGCTGGCCGTCCGCAAGCACGCGCCGCGCCTGGGCGCTCTGTTCCTCTTCCTCGCCGCGAGCGTGGCGCTCGCCACCGTCTACGGCCGCTACCACTACGCCGCCGACGCCGTGGCCGGAGCGCTGGTGGGCGTCGCGGCCTACAAAGTCTCACGAGCAATCAAGTGCGGGCTGTAACATGATAATCCCAAGAGGCAATGCGCGTAACCGATGCTAAGGCAGGCTCAAATGAGAGTGAAGCTCGTGCAACCCTGAGCTACTCAGGGTTACGGTTAGCCGCGTTCCGTTTTCTGCCGGCATTCCCGAGACTGCGCGCCCATCAACCTGAACCGACCCTTCCCCCCGGTCAACCGGCATGGAAACCTGTGCCCGCACTCCGTCCGGTATTTCAATCGTTGCCTTGAAATCCGAATCGTCGTGGCGGTAGTCAACTTTGATCATGCCTTGCGGACAAGGTTCGGTTCCGCGCGCCCATTCCAGGCCGCAAAGATCAGGCCGAACGGCAACTTGGGCAAAGCCGCTGGCCACAGCTTGAATACCGAGAACTTGTTCCATCAACCAAGCCGTCGGCCCGCTTGACCACCCATGACAAAGGCTCACAAAGTACCCCTCGCCGTGGTCCGTCTGGAGATGTCCATGGAAGTGCTCCTTTGGCCAGCGCGTGTCATAGCCTTCCCAAAACGTTGTGGTATCGGGCCTGAGCATTCCACCCCAGTATTCGCTGAGCCAGTCCAAGGCTTCCTTCCGGCGCCCGGCCTCTGCCATGGCGGAAATTGCATAAAAGTTCAAGTGCGGTGTGACGGTGAAGCGGTAGGGACGCGAGAGGATGTTTTCCCATACAGCCGCCCGCCGGTTGGCGTCGGCGAGGCCCGCGTATACGGCCATGGCGTTGGTTTGCCAGCGTCCACCGAAAGTATTAGTTGTGGGATCGAGCGAGTTCTTGAGGGTATCCGTCCGGAGCTTCTCAGCGATGCGTTGGAACTTTTGTGCGGAGGAGTCGCCCGCCTGCTCCAAAAGCCATGCGCCCTCGGAGAAAGCCCGCAAGAATTCCATCAGCGTCACGCGGCGGGATTCAGGGGAGTCTCCGTCCAAATCGGGAGACCAGTCGATGAACGTCGGGCGGTTGTTCGAGTTCTTGAACAGGCCCTTATCGTCAATCTGCGCCGCCATGAAGTCCATCAAGCCCCGCAGCGATTCCAGAACGGATTTCAAGTGCGCCATGTCTCCCGAATGCCGAAAATAATCCGCCTCGCACATCACCCAAAGCGCCGAGTATCCAGGGATTCCGTTTACGTCTTTGCTTACCGGATTTCCGGCATCGGCAATCAAGCCCTTCAAGGATTTGTCAATCAAGAAGCGATCGCCAAAGACGCTGCTGATCACGCGCCCGCTGACGTCCAGCCCGCCGGCCAGGCACAACCGATCGCGTTTGGGACCATCCCAAATTGCGTCTTGCATGCAGAGGTGCGCGGTATACGCGCCCACTTGCCAAATCTTGTTGATCACTGGATCGGAGGACTCGAAGGAGCCCATCTGTCTTACCGGGTAGTAGAGGTAATCCACGTCGATGGCCTTCAAGCGCAGGGGCGATGACCCACCCAGGAATCTGACTACTGCATATGCGAATGCGCTCTTGGGGCCATAAGCGGTTCCGTAAGGCGGTACCTCAATCTCGTTGGCCCCAAGGTAGGGGTTCGACAGAGCTTCCTCGATGGATTCGCCATATTGGACCTCCAAGCGCATCGGACCATACGAGGCAGAGACCACGCGGATACGGCCGGTACACTCTTTCCCGAAGTCCAACAGCAGGTAGGGGTACTCCGACGGCGGAACCTTTCGGGCCGGCAGAAACACCACCGCCTCATCAGATTTCGGAAGTGTTTTCTCCCCGCCTTTTGCGGCCCCTTTTCCGAGAGGAGCGGTCAGCCGCTGTCGAGGCAAAAATGTGGGATGCTCCAGCAGGGCGGAAATATTGGAGAATCTCCCCATACCTTCAAAGCCATAAACCATCGCGTTGGCCTTCAAAAACAGGTGGGCAAGGAAAGGTGAAATGCCGTCATAACCCGGCCAGCGGTACAGGCCCGCGTCCTGGTTGCTTTGAAAGAAATCACTCTTCTCCTCGATGCCTCCCAGCGACTTTGCATCCCGCCAGCCGCGATCGTCGAGGCCCGGCAACTCCCAACCTTTGTGAAGTCTGGAATCGCATTTCCAAGTGGCGTCGGTTACTAGCAGGGCAGGCTTCATGACCTGGAGCGCCGCAGGCACAATTTTCAACACCAGGCTGTTGCCTTGAGAGGCCATCACCGCAATCAGGTTGCCACCGGCGTGTAATTGTCCGGAAACATCAATGGCCAGGACAAAGGGGCGAATTCTTTCCTTGGGATCATGGAAACCATTTGCCAATTGGTGTCCGTTTAAATAAACCATCATCCAGTTCGGGCCCGCGGCGTAGAGCGTCGCGACTCCGGGAACGTTTCTCAGCGCAAAGGATTTTCGGAAGTAAAGAAATGTGCTTTCCCCCTCGTCGCCTGGCTGGCCGCTCCAAATGAACTGCTCTGGTAAGGGAGTGTGTAATGTGGATTCCAGCTTCGGCTCGGCAATATCCAGCGTCGGATCGAGGTGAAATGTTTGGCGGTCACTTTGAGCGAAACCCAGGAGGGGCGTTTGCAGAACCAGCAAAACAACGGCGAAGCCAACGTAATAGTTGCGAGCGCCCGAATCGTGTGGCATAGGAGAGTTCGCCTGGCGGGGAAAATGAACGGAACGATATGGGCCGGCTATCATCATCGCAGACGGATCAGTCGAGAATAGGACGGCAGCATCGGGGAAAATGGTTGTCTGGTCGGGGTGATAGCGGTTTCGACTGAAATCACTTGACGCGATCACCGACAACTTTATTCATACCTCAGCGCCACCATCGGATCGACCTTTGTGGCCCGCCGGGCGGGGATGGCCGTAGCAAGCAAAGACACTGTGAGCATTGCCACGACGGCGAGAGCCATTGAATCAGGATCGGTCGGGCCGACTCCATAAAGCAGGTTGCCGATAAGGTGGGTGAGCAGGAGCGCGGCTGCAACACCGGTGGCCAATCCAATGAGAACCGGAACGAGCGACTCGCGCATGACCATTCCAATGATCTTGCCACGCTGCGCTCCAAGCGCCAGGCGAATGCCGATCTCCCGCGTTCTCTGCGTCACAGCATAAGCCAGCACGCCGTATAAACCGACGGATGCAAGTCCGAGGGCGAGGAATCCAAAGAAAGTCGATAGGTAAGCCACCAAGCGCTCACGGACCATGGCGTTGCTGAGGTATTCCTCCATCATCCGGACACGCAGCACGGGCACATTGGGGTCCATCTCGCGCAGGGCCCGGCGAACACCGGTGATGATAGGGGCTTCACTTCCTGCGAAACGAACCACGAGCCAGCGCACTCCGGGGCCGTTCGACCAACTCGCCTCGTAGATGATGCCCTTGGAGTCTGACTTTTTGATGCTGGTGTAGTGGGCATCCTTTACAACACCGATAATTTCAAGAGCCCTTTCAGCGTGATACCCATCACCATAGCAGACATGGCGTCCCACAGGATTGGCGCCCCCATACAGATGGCGCGCTAATGATTCGTTGATAATGCAAATCCGCGAGGCATTGGCAGGCTTCTCCCCCCCGCCGCCGCCGCTCGATCGGCCGATTGCTCCCAAGATGCTTTCGCCTGGGGTCACGGCTGGTTCGTCCTCCGGCCGGAAGTCGCGCCCGAGCAGGAGTGGAATGCCCAGCGTGGTGAAGTACCCCGAGGAGATTGGATTGGAAAGCGCGTAAAGATCTTCGCCGGATTGGGGCTGGTATCCTTCGGCCGAAAAGTTACGTGTCATCTCGTAGTTGCCCATCGGCGTCATGACGGATAGGCCGGCGGAACGGACCCCGGGAACGCTGCGCGCGTGTTCCAGCAATTGATCGTAGAATGCGCGTAGCTGCGGTCCTCGATAGCCAAGGTTGGTGGGGTCAATGTCGAAGATCGCGATATTCTCGCGCTGAAAGCCGAGATTCACGTTCTGAAGATTCCGCAGCGTGCGGATAAATAGACTCGCGGTGACCAGGAGTACCAACGACAGGGCAACCTGACACGCTACCAATGCTTTCGAAAGCCACAACCGGGAACCGCCTGGGGTGGCCGCGCCCTCCTTGATGCTTTCGGCAAGGGTCATCCGCGTGGCGTGGAAAGCGGGGACGAGGCCGAAAAGAATGCCGGTGAGTATGGTGATGCCCGCGGAAAATGCCAAGACTAAAAGGCTGGGGCGGAAATGAATACCCGGATCGAGAACCCGGGCCTTGGCGAGGGCCGATACCCCGAGACCGGCAAGACCCAGCCCGAGGGTTCCACCGGCGACGGCCAGAACGAGACTTTCACTCAGTAATTGGCGGATCAGGCGCACGCGCGTCGCACCGAGCGCCAGCCGCACGCCAATTTCTTTCCGGCGCTCGGCGGCGCGCGAAAGCAGCAGATTGGCCACATTGGCACAGGCGATCAACAGCACCAGGCCGGTTCCCATCGCTAATGCCATAAGCGGATCTATCATTCCGCCCCGGACGGAAGAGGTGGCGTGGGCACCGGGGACGAGGGTTAAGGGAATCTGCTCGTATCTGTGGGCCTTGCCACCCGCCTTGAGGGATGCGCCGTTGACCGCTTCCACGGCCTGTGACCACAGCACCTGCATGCCAGCCTGAGCTTGCCGAATCGACATCCCCGGCTTCAACCGCCCCATGGTGACAAGCCAGAACATGTGAGTCGTGTTCCAAACGCGCGCGGCGGAAGGAGTGGTTACCGGGAACATGGTCAGGGGGATAAAAGCATCCGCCTCCTGGCCAGGGAAGAGGCCACCAAAGCCCTTTTCCGCGATGCCGGCAATTTCAAGGGGATAGCTGTTTACGGCCAGCTTCCGGCCGATCAGCTTCACGTCGCCTCCGAAGCGCCTCTGCCAGTAACCATACGACAGAACTACAACCGGCGATCCGCCGGGCGCGATATCGTCCGCGGGGGCAATGACCCTGCCCGCAGCAGACCCAATGCCCAGGGTCTGGAAATAACTGCCGCTCACGTACTGGACGTGGCCCACCTCTACACCGGGCGCGCCTTCGGGCCGGATGCCGAGCGCAAGGTTGTTGCTGCTGGCAAACATGCCTGAAAAGACTTGGTTGTGGTCGCGATACGCACAGTAGAAAGGATAGCTGTCACTGTAACCACCTTTCAGCTTCACCAAGCGGTCGGGTTCGCGTGCGGGAATGGACCAGAGCAGGAGTTGATCGACAAGGCTGAAGATCGCCGTGTTCACGCCAATGCCCAGCGCCATCGTCAGCACGGCTACGGCCGTGAAACCGGGATTCCGTTTGAGTTGGCGCAGGCTATAGCGCAAGTCCTGCCAGAGCGTTTCCAGTGTCGATTCCCATCCGCTGCTGCGCATTTCTTCTTTCACGGCGTCCAGGCTGCCCATCTCCACGCGCGCGGCGCGCAGGGCTTCGTCCTGCCTCATCCCCGAGCGCATTTTCTCTCTCGCCGCGGCGTCCAGAAAACCGCGCAGCTCCTCATCCATCTCCTGTTCCACTTCTTGCTTATGGAACAGCGTCCGAAGCCCGCTGGTTAGATTTCGCAAGATCGACATGATCTCTCTCCCCATTGCCGATTGTCGATTGCAACACCCAGCCCCGGAAGCGTTCGCCTTTCAATCGTCAATCGTCAATCACCAATCGATGATTACTCGTACCTCAGCGCCACCATGGGATCGACCTTCGCCGCCCGGCGGGCGGGGATATAACTGGCCAACAGCGCAACGACCGCCAGGAGCGTCGCGACAACAACAAAGGTGAATGGATCTCTTGACTGAATTCCGAACAACAAGTTGGCCAGGAAGCGGGTCAAAACCAGAGCACCGGCAATACCCAGGGCTACGCCTACAACGGTAAGTTGCGCTCCATGGCGCATGATTAACCTTAATATCTGGCGAGGGTGCGCCCCGAGCGCCAAGCGGATGCCGATTTCATGGGTCCGCTGCGTGACCGTGTAAGCCATCACCCCATAAATCCCCACGGCGGTGAGCAGCAGAGCGAGCAAAGCAAACGAAGTGAGCAGGAGCGACTGGTAGCTGGTATCGGTCATCGACTGAGAAATGACTTCCTCCACGGTGCGAACATTGAACAAGGCGAGGCTGCTGTCGAGCGAACGGACCTGGCTGCGGACCGCGGCCGGCAATGCCTCGGTTCCAACCGCTCCCCTAACGACGATGGACAGGGTACTGACAGGTGGCACGAGCGCGCGGGAAAGCGCATAGTAGGCTTGCGGAATCACCGGCTGGCGGATGCCCCATTCCTTCACATCGCCCACAACCCCAACTACCGTGAACGGGCCATTCCCCCCCAGCTTGAAAGTCTTGCCGAGAGGATCTTGGTCGGGCCAGAATTTGCGAGCCATCGTTTGATTGATTACGGCTACCAGCAGGCCGACGGGAAGCGCCTGCATCTTGCCGGATTGTGACATGTGGACATCCTGCCGCACGGCCTCCACAGCGTTCTGCAAATCTTGCGGGGTAAAGTTGCGCCCTTTGAGGAAAGGAATGCCGAAAGCCCGGAAGTAATCCGGGGTGACAGCGTTCATTTCGACGAAGATATTATCGAATGCCGAGCTTTCCCGCCCTTCGATGATGATTTTGGCGTTGTTCCCTCCCTTCAATGGCAGTTGACTTCCGACCGCCGCCGCTTCAACTCCGGGGGCGCCTTTCAGGCCAGCGAGCAATTGGTCAAAGAAAGCCATGCCCTGTTCCAGGGTGGTGTATTTCTTGGGGGGCAGGACGATCTGCGCGGTCAGCACGCCTTGCGGATGGATACCGACCTCGACTTCACGCAATTTGATAAAACTTCGCAAGAGAAGGCCGGCGCCAATCAGCAACGCCAGAGAAATGGCAATCTCGCCAACCACCAACGCGTCGCGCAATATGCCTCGCCGTCCAGAAGGCCCAAGTACCGCTTTCACTGCGGTCTTCAGTTCTTCGTTGAGGTGAACTTGAGAAGCCTGCAACGCGGGGGCGAGCCCAACCAGGATTCCCACCAGAAGGCTAACCCCAATTGTGAACGCTAGCACGGTCCCATTTAAGGCGATCGGATTTGTGCGCGGAAAAGGAAGAGTTTTGGCGGCGGCCAGAATTCCCACGCAGTCCCAACCGATGAGGAGCCCAAAGGCCGCGCCCAGCAGAGAGAGCAGCACGCTCTCCGTTAACAATTGCCGTGCGACGCGGGCGCGACTGGCGCCGATCGCCCTCCGGACGGCGATCTCCCGATGGCGTCCGGTGGCGCGAACCAACGAGAGATTGGCCACATTCGCACAGGCGATCAGAAGGACCAACCCCACGGCGCTCAGCAGCGTCAAAAGTTGCAGCCGGGAAGAGCCAACCAACTGCTCCTTCAAGGGAATCACCGCGGCGCCAACCTCTCGGTTCGAATTGGGATACTGTTCTTCGAGGCGTTTCGCAATGGTCTTAAGCTCAGCTTGCGCCTTCGCCACCGTCACGCCGCGCTTCAATCGGCCTATGGCCCGATATTGGTGGTTGCCCCTCGGACCCAGATTCTTCTCGCTCATATCCATTGGAATCCAGAGGTCCGCAAGCCCGCCTCCGGAACGAAACCATGCCGGCATGAAACCCACCACGGCGTATTTCTCGCCGTTGAGATCAATGGTCTTCCCCACGGCGTCCTTCCCGCCGCCAAAGTGCCTCTGCCAGAAGCCGTAACTGAGGACGGCTACGTGGTCCCGCCCCGCCCAGTCTTCGCCCTCCAGAAAGGTCCGGCCAACGAGTGACTCGACGCCGAGCAGGGAGAAGAAGTTAGCCTGGGTTCGAATAACCAAGGCTTGCTCCGGTTCACCCGCGCCGCTGGCGTTGTAATTGAGCCCCCACGTAAACAGGCTGGTTCCTTCCATCGTCTGGTTTTGCGCCTGCCAATCGAGATAATTCGGGCCTGAAAGTGGGTAAGTCCCTGGCGACGCTTGGGTTTCCCAAAGTTGCACGAGCATTACGGGATCACGGAAAGGCAGCGGTCGCAGAAGGACGGCGTCCACGACGCTGAAGATTGCTGTGTTCGCGCCAATGCCGAGGGCAAGGGTGAGAACAGCCACCGCTGTGAAGCCGGGGTTGCGGCGCAATTGGCGCATGCCGTAGCGGAGGTCCTGCCAGAGCGTTTCCAGCGTTCCTTCCCAGCCGGCACTTCGGATTTCTTCTTTCACCGCGTCCATGCTGCCCATTTCGACCCGCGCAGCGCGCAGGGCTTCGCCCTGGCTCATACCCGAACGCATTTTTTCTTTCACCGCGGCGTCCAGAAAACCGCGCAACTCCTCATCCATCTCCTGTTCCACTTCTTCCTTATGGAACAGCGTCCGAAGCCCGCTGGTTAGATTTCGCAAGATCGACATGGTCTCTCTCCCCATTGCCGATTTTCGATTGCCGATTTTCGATTGAAAAACCCAATGCAGTAAGCCGACGTTTTTCAATCGTCAATCAGCAATCATCAATCGATAATCTCCATGATTCGGGTGATCGCCGTGATCTGTCTTCCCCATTCTTCGGTTTCGGCCTTTAGTTGCTTGCGCCCATGCTCGGTGAGCGTGTAATACTTCGCGCGACGATTGTTCTCCGTCGGCCGCCACTCCGGCTTGATCCATCCCTTCCGCTCCAAGCGGCGGAAGGCGGGAAACAACGAACCCGGATTGACGCGAAACACTCCCCGGCTAATCTGTTCGATCCGCAGCGCAATCCCGTACCCGTGCATGGGTTCCAGGGCCAGGGTTCGCAGGATGAGCATGTCCAGGGTGCCTTGCACAAGCTCGCTACCTTTGTCCGGCATGGGTTTCTCCTCTTGATAATCAAGATGAGCATAGGCTTGTCCTCTAGATTGTCAAGAGGACAGTTTGTCACGCCGAGGGCCGCCCCTGCCGGGAGGGAAAGGACCGGTCAGAGGCGTGTAGCGGCGACCTGGCTTGAAGGTCCGGGCCTTTTCGCGCGAGCCCGCGCTTGTGCGGCCATTTTTCATCATATAAGATGATTATTTGCGGTTCCGGACATCCCAAATAGCAGACCCGCGCGACTTCACTTGGAGGTGTGGTCTTGGCAGAAGCTCCCCAATACGACTTGGTAGTGATCGGCAGCGGCCCGGGCGGATACGTGGCGGCGATCCGCGCCGGCCAGTTGGGCCTGAAAACGGCAATTATTGAAAAGGACGATAAGTTTGGCGGGACGTGCTTGCACGTCGGCTGCATTCCCACCAAGGACCTGCTGTTGAACGCGGATGTTTATGATTACATCAAGAACGCCAAAGAATTCGGCATTGTGTGCAAGGAGTTTTCCCTCGACTGGCAGGCCATCCTGGCGCGCAAGGCGAAGGTGGTTACCAAGCTCGCGAAGGGCGTGGAGTTCCTGCTCAAAAAGAACAAGGTCGAAATGATCCGCGGCCTCGGCAAAATCCTGGCCCCCGGTAGAATCAGTGTGACCGACCCCAAAGGCACGGCGCAGCAGGTTACCGCGAAAAACATCGTGCTGGCCACCGGCTCGGAAGCCCGCATGTTGCCGGGGCTTGAGCCGGACGCCAAAACCCTTCTCACCAACAAAGAGATTCTGAGCCTGCCGGCGATTCCGAAATCGATGGTGGTTATCGGCGCCGGCGCAGTGGGCGTGGAATTCGCTTCCATTTTCCAGCGTTTCGGGACCAAGGTCACGGTGCTGGAAATGCTCCCGCGCGCCGTGCCGCTGGAAGACGAGGAGATTTCCGCCGAGCTCGAGAAGGCGCTCAAACACCAGGGCATCACCGTTCAGACGCAGGCCAAGGTTACGAAAGTTGCGAAAACCGCGAATGGCATCACGGTGGATTATACGGTGGGGGACGGGCAACCGCAGACGGTGGAAGCCGCGACGTGCCTGGTGGCCGTGGGCCGCGCTCCCAACACCGCAAACATTGGCTTGGAAAAGACCCGCATGAAGCTGGAGCGTGGCTTCGTGAAGACTAACGGCTTCATGCAGACGGATGAGCCGGGCGTCTATGCGATCGGGGACATCGTGGCGGACAGCCCGCTCCTCGCCCACGTGGCATCGATGGAAGGCATCGTGGCCGTCACCCATGCGGCCGGCAAGCACGCCGAACCGATCAACCATCGGCAGATTCCCAATTGCACGTATACCGAGCCGGAAGTCGCCAGCGTGGGCCTGACGGAGCGCCAGGCGCGCGAAGCCGGTCACAAGGTGAAGATCGGAAAATTTCCTTACGCGGCGGTCAGCAAGGCAGCGATCCTGGGCGTCCGGGAAGGCTTTGTCAAAGTGGTCAGCGATGAGCGCTACGGAGAAATTCTGGGCGTGCACATCATCGGGCCGCGCGCCACGGAGACCATCGCCGAGGCCGTCATGGCCATGCGCCTGGAAGGCACCGTCGACGACATCGCGCATACCATCCACGCGCACCCGACGCTGGCGGAAGCAGTGGGTGAAGCCGCGCACGCGGCGGTGGATTGGGCGATACACATCTAGGAAAAAAGCTGTCAGCGGTCAGCTTCCAGCAGTCAGCTCATAACGCGGATTTCTCAACACGGGTTTGGAAGGCCGTAGCTGATCGCTGACTGCTGATAGCTGAAAGCTGCTTATGCTTCTCCACCTCGAACAACTCGGGCTTATCGACTACGCTTCGGCGCTTGAGCTGCAAAGAGAGAAGGTGGCGCAGCGCAAAGCCCAGGCCATTCCCGATACGCTTCTCCTGCTCGAGCACCCGCACGTTTACACACTCGGCCGCAACGCCCGGCAGGAAAACATGCTGGTGTCCGCCGAGTGGCTCGCCTCGCACGGCGCGCAGGTTTTCCACACCGACCGCGGTGGCGACGTGACCTATCATGGCCCTGGCCAACTGGTGGGCTATCCGATTCTCGATCTCACCCGGCACCGGCGCGACATTTCCTGGTACATGCGGTCGCTGGAAGAAGTCTTTATACGCACCGCGCATGATTACGGTATAGAAGCCGGGCGCTCCGAGGGCGCGGCAGGCGTCTGGGTAGGGAACGACAAGTTGGTAGCCTTGGGCGTGCACCTCTCGCGCTGGGTTACCTCGCACGGGTTCGCGCTGAACGTCAATACCGACCTGCGCTATTTCGAGTCGATCGTTCCCTGCGGCCTGCAAGGCAAGGGGGTGACATCGCTCGCCAAATTACTCGGCCGCGCTGTCGAGATGGAAGGGGTCACGGAGCGGGTGGTGGAGCACTTTGGGGCAGTGTTTGGGCTGGAGGTTCGGGCTGTTGAAAAGTTGAAAGTCAAAAGTAATATGCTCTGACCTCTAACCCGGATTTCTCACCAGGCTTGAAAACTCTTGGTGGACTGCCGGAAGGGCGGGGCTTTAGCCCCGCCGAAATCGCGGCTTCCACCCTTTGCTCGTCCCGCGCCCCGTGCAGCCCCGATGCATCGGGGCTGCACGGGGCGCGGCATACGGAAATAATCAGAAAGGGCTTGTGCGGCGGGGCTGAAGCGCCGCCCTTCCAGCCCCGTGGCGAGAAATGTGGGCTAAGCCGTCACCGTTGAAAGGATGGGCGGCCAATGTGGACCTCGAAGAGGTCCAATATCATTAGCCGTGGGTGAAACCCACGGAAAAGCGATCCGCCCGGAAATTTGCCAACCCCGAAGGGATTGAACTTGGCTTGGCGCCAGGGTGGTAGAGAAGATATCCGACGCCTCCGGGGTCGAGCGGCATTTTCGCTGGATGGTTCGTGTCTGTAGGTTTCACCTACGGCTAATGATATTGTTCCCCTTCGGGGAACAAGAAAGAAGGATTGCCGCTGGAGGCCGTTGACCTCCGCAGCTTGCTGCCCTAGGATGAAGAGACGGCGCTGGCCAGCGGGCGCAGGGCGTGGCAGGCGGCATCAGATGTCAGTCGCCTGCCATCCATTGCAATGGACAACTGACAACGGACCACGGACAGTTTTTGAGTGAACCCATTTCGCAACAGCCCGGTGAGGTAGATCATGCCCACAAACGTCGTTATGCCCCAAATGGGAGAAAGTGTAGCGGAAGGAACGATCACCAAATGGATGAAGAAAGTTGGTGAGCGCGTCGACCGCGACGAGCCACTGTTCGAAATTTCCACCGACAAGGTCGACGCGGAAATTCCATCCCCCGCCGCAGGTGTGCTCACCCAGATTCTCGTGAAGGAAAACGAGACGGTGGCGGTAAACACGGTTGTGGCCGTCGTCGATGGCGAGGGTGCAGGGGTGGCGGCTGCAACGCCGGCCGAGGCGGCGGAAGCCAGTCCGCAGGCGCCCTCTCCGGCTCCGCCCGCCCCTGCAAGCCCTGGCGCGCCGGCGGCGGTTGTGCCGCCAGCGTCGGAGGAGCACGAAGGCGGCGAGGCCGGGGAAGTCCGCACCTCCCCTCTCGTGCGGCGCATCGCCCGAGAGCATAACGTGGATTTGAGCGAGGTGAAGGGCACGGGGTTAGGAGGCCGGGTCAGCAAGAAAGACATCCTGGATTATATCGACCAGCGCCGCGCGAGCGGTCCATCAGCGACACCACCACTGGCCGCTGCTCCCGCACCTATCGCGCCGCCCGTGGTGTTTACAGGAGCGACGCAGACTGTTCCCATGGCGCCCATGCGCCGGCAGATTGCTGAGCACATGGTGATGAGCAAGCACACCTCCGCGCACGTTTACACGCTGGTGGAAGTTGAAATGACGCGCGTGGTGGCGACGCGCGAGCGCTGCAAGCAGGATTTTGAACAGCGCAATGGCATCAAGTTGACCTATACCCCTTTCTTTGTCCGGGCCTGCGTCGAAGCGATCAAGGAGTTGCCGATCATTAATTCTTCTGTGGACGGGACCAACATCGTTTACAAGCGTGACGTGAACATCGGCATCGCGGTGGCGCTCGAAAACGGCCTGATCGTGCCGGTTATCAAGCGCGCGGACGAGAAGAATTTCCTGGGCGTCGCGCGCGCCGTGCAGGATTTTGCCGACCGTGCGCGCTCCAAGCGCTTGAGCGTGGACGATGTCCAGGGCGGGACCTTTACCATTACCAATCCGGGCGGTTTCGGCGGGTTGTTCGGTTTGCCCATTATCCATCAGCCGCAAGTAGCGATCCTGGGAGTGGGCGCAATTGAAAAGCGCCCGGTGGTCCGCGACGACGCCATTGCCATCCGGCACATGGCCTATCTTTCCATTTCGTACGACCACCGCGTGATCGATGGAGCGGTGGCGGAACGATTCATGGGGAAGATCAAGAATATTCTGGAGAACTGGGACGAGGCGGTGCTCTAATCGGCTGATCCGATGATCGAGTCATCGGGCGAACAAAGCGCGATGGCAAATGCGCCTTTTCTTCATCTGATCACGTCAACACCAGATCACCGGATTTGTTCGCACGATCTCCCGATGACTCGATCACCCGATTACTGCCTGCTGCCTTCTGCTTACTGCGTACTGCCTACTGCCTTTTACGGCCCTGCGGCGGGCATGTGATCAACCAGGCTCTCCAGGGCATCGAGGCAGGCATTCGGGTCAACGTTGTGACTTTGGAGACTGGGCATTAATTGGGTCAGGTTCAGAGCAAAGAAGCGTTTGCCCACTTCCTTCTGGCCGACCACCGCATAATCCACGGCCACGGTTTGAAGAAGACCCATGCTGCGGTTTTTTTCCTGCCGCCACTTCGCCAGATCTTGACGAAGAACTTGCTGAAGATAATCTCCGAAATTCACTGTCTGGTCCTGGAAGCGGCCCTCGGTGAAAGCGTAAACGGCAAGCACGTCGGCAGCGTCAAAGTGAGTACCACAGGCCGTCACATACGGCCGATGGGCGATGCACTGCCAATCCGTTCCCTTGTTGAGCTTGCGAACTTCCAGGCCCTCGAAGGGCAGGCCGTCGATTCCGGCGATGCGGCCAATCGGCGTTACCGCATCCTTGCCGAGTTCCAGAATGGTGGCCACGGTGCAGCAATGGTCTCCGCCCGTATACTGGCCCACGATGACATCCGGAACGCCATTGCCGGCAAGGTCGCGAGTATAGGAGGAGCGTGCCCGGCCCCCGGGGACGGGAAGACCGCGACGGCCATTAAAGTCATAGACAGCCGACCACGAATCCTTTGAGCCTTCGAGGGTATCCAATTTGTAAACCGGCTGGTCCGCATGGTCGTAAACAACGAACCGTCCTGGGGCGAAGATTAACGGCGCCGGGGTGGCGCGATACAGGCCGGCGCGATAGTCGCCCAAGCGATAGGTTTTGAGGCGCTCGTAACCGGCGAGGTCAGGGGCCTCTCCCCTCATGCCCGTGGTGGTCAATATGAAATTTTCCGCAGAGCTCGCGACGTCCTTCAGGCTGGCGGGATTCCACCGGCGCTGGATGGAAATGACGGCCAGCAAAACGACGGCAGCCAGCGCGATGGAGATGATGTTCTCACCCTTCTGCATGTCGTCCTGCCGCGCTCTCGATGACGCAGAGTGAAGCGACAGCCTCAAATTCCTTCTTCAGCTATGGAATCATTTGCTATCTTACCTCGTGTTGACGCCCTGGCCGGGCTGTAGGTTGTTTCATAAGGAAGAAATAACCGCCTCGTGGGAATGAAAGGCCGAGGAGGACCCCCTCGCCTCCGGCCCCTTCCCGTTCAGGAGCGGCGAAAGGAATCGAGGCGCCAGCAGTCTTCGCTCTCCTGATGGCGGAGGATGTAGATGTTGCCATCATCCGCCCGGACCTTGAAGCATTGGTATCCCACCCCATACCACTGGTCCAGGACTTCCTTCACTTCATACTTTGGTGCGCCCGCCTTCCCCGGAAATGCAAAGCGCAGCGGCCGTTGGTCTGCCCGGTAGCCGGAATAACATTCCACTTTTAGTTCCATATCCATAGACATGAGCGAGGCCGCTCCGCGCCCTTTGGACGCCGGCTGGTGCGGAAATGGCAAGACCGCGGCCGGAGGGGTGCTTGATACAAATCCGGCTAAACGCCGGCGAATACCGCAGCTTCGCGCAGGAATTTTGCCGACTCTTCCGGAGGAGTGGGATTGATGTAGAAGCCTGTGCCCCACTCGAACCCCGCCACCTTGGTGAGTTTGGGCATGATCTCCATGTGCCAGTGATAATAGTCTTGGGCGGGTTCCCCAATCGGAGAGGTGTGCACGATGTAGTTATAAGCAGGAAAATCCAGCACGCGGTCCAGACGCGTGAGCATGTCCTTGAGCACGGGAGCGAGTTGCTCAAATTCGCGCTTTTGGGATTCCTCGAAGGCACACTGGTGCATTTTGGGAATGATCCACATTTCGAAGGGGAATCGTGAGGCGAAGGGGGCGATCGTCAGAAACCCATCGTTCTCAGAGATCAAGCGAATTTTGCTTTCGCTTTCCTGCCGGATAATGTCGCAAAAAATACAGCGCTCCTTGAAGTTATAGTGCTCGCGCGCGCCATCCACTTCCTCGGTCACGCGCTTGGGAACTACCGGCAACGCAATCAGTTGGGAATGCGTGTGTTCCAGCGAAGCGCCGGCAGCGTCGCCGTGGTTTTTGAAAATCAGGATGTACTTGAAGCGGCGGTCCTTTTTCAGGTCGATGATGCGGTCACGATAAGCCCAGAGCACATCTTCCACCTGGCGCACGGGCAGGGAGGCCAAGGTCAACTCGTGCTTGGGCGTCTCAATGATGACCTCGTGCGCACCGATGCCATTCATCTTGTCGTAAAGGCCTTCTCCCTGCCGATTGAGTGAGCCTTCAATCCCCAGGGCGGGAAACTTGTTCGCCACCACGCGCAGCGACCAGCCCGGAGAATTGGGGCTGCTGCCGTCGCTGCGATAAGCGAGAATTTCCGGCGGGGTCTTGGATTCATTGCCATAACAGAACGGGCAGAAGCCCGAGCCGCGAATCTGCACCTTATCGCGGACAAAATCCGTCGGCCGCTTGGCCCGGTCCGTGGCGATGATGACCCAACGGCCGGTAACGGGGTCTTTTCTCAGTTCAGGCAAGGAATATACTCCTTAGATTTCAGCTATCAGCTTTCAGCTTGGTTAGTAGCTGAGGGCTGAGTGTCTTCTGCTGGTCACTCGTCACTTGTAACTTGTCACCGCCCTTAGGCTTTGAAAGCATCCTTGATCAGCCGAACCTGGAGGCCGGCCTCAGAGTTCCATGCGACGCTCGCGATGTCAAACCGGTAGCTCAAGGGCTTTCGACGAAGGCGGCGAAGGTATTCGTTGGCGGCCCTGGCAATGCGCTTCTGTTTCGCCTTGGAAACTGCCGCCTCCGGCGGGCCGGCGTCTGCGGTCGTCCGGGTTTTTACTTCCACAAACGACAGAACGGGGCCGTCCCAGCCGACCAAGTCAAGCTCCCCTGCGCCAGAGCGGGCGCGGCGATTTCGCGCCACCATCGTGTACCCGGCCTGGCGCAAGTACCAATACGCCAGGGTTTCGCCGCGCGCCCCGGTTTTCAAATGCTTCGCTTCGCTTGCGGGGGTTGGCGGCGCGTGGGCGGCAAAGCGCGCGCGTTGGCGTTCCTTCCAGACCAACAGTTGATACATGAGCTGCGCGAGAATGCTCATGGCGATTCGCTTTCAGGTGCCAGGTGCTGGGGGCCAGAGTCGAAACTCGAAATTCGAAAATCGGTGTCGGGGTGACGAGTTTCGAATTTCGAGTTTCGTACTTTCCCCTAGCCCCCAGCCCCCAGTACCCAGTACCCCCCTAGTGTTCCGCTTCCGCGATGCACCGATCCAGCGTATCGACCGCAAAATCCGCCTGCTCGCCATCGATCACCAGGGGCGGCATCAGCCGGACGGTGCTCTCACCGCAGCCCAGGACGAGTAAGCCGAGCTCAAACGCCCGCTCGATCACCCGATTGCGCGCTTCCGGATTCGGATCGCGCGTCTCCTGGCTCTTGACCAACTCGATGCCAATCATCAACCCACGGCCACGCACCTGGCCGACGATGCGATGTTTGTGCGGCCAATCGACAATTCTCCCCATGATGTACTCGCCCAAACGCGCCGCATTCGCGATGTACTTCTCTTCCAACAGGCGGATCGTTTCCAGCGCCGCCGCGCAGGCGACGGGATTGCCTCCAAAGGTCGAGGCATGCGCCCCCGGCCCCCAATCCATCAGCTCCGCGCGCGCCACGGTGACTCCCAACGGCAAGCCGGAGGCAATGCCCTTGGCCGTTATGATGATGTCCGGCACGACGCCGACGTGGTCGCAGGCCCACATTTTCCCGGTGCGCCCCATTCCGCACTGAACTTCATCAAAGATCAGGAGAATTCCGTATTTGTCGCACAACCGCCGCAGGTTGTCCAGGAACCTGGCAGGCGGAATCACGTACCCGCCTTCACCCTGAATCGGCTCCACAACGATGGCCGCTACTTCCTCGGGCGGCACCGAGGTCTTGAACAATTGCCGTTCGAGCAGGTCGGAGCATACGCAATCGCACACGCAGTCCGGCGCCCGGTGACCTTGCGGGCAGCGATAAGGATTGGCGTACGGCACGTGGACGACACCCGGCAGAAGAGGGCCGAACCCGCGCCGCTGAACTGTCTTGCTGGCCGTGAGCGAGAGCGCGCCGAGGGTCCGCCCGTGGAACGAGCCGAGAAAAGCAATAAACCGATGGCGCTTGGTGTGGTAGCGCGCAATTTTCATCGCCGCTTCCATGGCTTCGGCGCCGGAATTGCCAAAGGCGACGCGCTTGGGAAAGGTTCCGGGCGTGATCCGGGCCATCTTTTCCGCCAATTGCGCCAGCAACGGGTAGTAAAAATCCGTCCCCGACATATGGATCAGGGTTTCGGCCTGCTTCTGGATCACCCGCACGATATCGGGGTGGCAATGCCCGGTCGAGACCACTGCAATCCCGGCGGAAAAATCCAGAAACAAATTGCCATCAACGTCCTCGATGACGGCGCCCTGTCCGCGCTTGGCGACCAGCGGATAGTCGCGGGTATAGGAAGGCGAAACGAATTGCTTGTCGAGCGCCAGGATTTTCTGGGCCTCGGGCCCCGGAAGCGGCGTCGAAATGTGCGGCAGTCTGCTTTCCATCAAGTTTCCCCTCTCCGCTGCCTGGGGCAGCGTTGCGCTGGTTTCGGGATCCTTCAGTGAGGAGATAGCGGAGAGGATTAATCGCCCCCAAAAAGGTTGGGCCGAGCCAATAACGGAAGACTGATTCGCAGATTCCTCATGGTTACTTCCGCTTCCAACGCGTTCCAGCTTTCGTATCTTCCAGTATAACACCGGCCTTGAGCAAATTTGCTCGAATCTCATCCGAGCGGGCGTAGTCGCCCCCGCGCCGGGCGGTGGCACGCTTCGCAATCAATTTCTCAATCTCTTCATCGCTCAGCGATTCCACGATCATCGCCGGGATGCCATTGCCCGTGCCGTCACCCGTTCGAACGTCGACCGCCCTCACGGTTGTTTCCGAGGAAACGCCCGTCAGGCTGACCTTAACATCCTGGATGAATCCGAACTTCACCAGCTTGGCGTGGTCGTCATCGTCGAGCACGGCGAAAATCCGGTCCCAGCGTTGCAGGGTGTCGAGAAAGGCGCCGCGGTCTCCGTCGCGGAATTCCCCACGGTCCATCGCGGTGTTACCGTCACGGACCATATCGAAAATCGCACCCAGCGCTTCCGCCGTGTTCAAGTTGTCATCGAGCGCCGCTTCAAATTTCTGCCGCGCCTCTTGCGCGCGATTCCGCAGGGTCAAGCTCTCGCCTGCCGGGAAACTTTCCTTGGTCAGGCGGAAGCGGAAATTTCGCAGCCGGTCGATCGACTGCTGCGCCTGGTGCAGTCCGTCAAAAGTGAAATTGAGGGGTTTGCGGTGTGGCACTGAAGTCAAAAGATAGCGGACCGCCGAGGGCTTATACCCTTTATGGATCAGGTCGCGAAGCGTGTAGAAGTTGCCGAGTGATTTCGACATCTTCTCACCGTTGACGATCAAGTGCTCGGCGTGCATCCACACCTTGACGAAAGGCTTGCCCGTGGCGGCTTCACTTTGCGCGATTTCGTTTTCGTGATGGGGAAAGATCAGGTCGCTGCCGCCGGAGTGGATATCGAAAGTCTCCCCCAGGTATTTCATCGACATGGCGGAGCACTCGATGTGCCAACCGGGACGGCCGGGACCGAAGGGCGTTTCCCAGAAAGGCTCGCTTTCTTTCGCCGCTTTCCAGAGCACGAAGTCGCGGGCATTCTCCTTATCGTATTTATCCGTGTCCACGCGGGCGCCCGCGCGCACCCCGGAAAAATCAATCTGCGCCAACTGGCCGTAGGGCGGGAATGCGGCGACCTTGAAGTAGATCGACCCTTCGCTGGAGTAAGCAAAACCCCGATCCACAAGCGCCTGGATGAGTTTTACCATTTCCGGGATGTGGTCCGTGGCGCGAACCAGAAACTCCGGATCCTCCAGGTTCAGCAGTTGGCGATCGACTTGGAAGGCCTCAATGTACTTGTCGGTATAGGCGCGAAGCGGCATCCCTGCCGCCTGGGAATTGCGGATCGTGTTGTCATCAACGTCTGTGAGGTTGACGACGTGCCGAAGCTCGTATCCTGCGTACTTTAGGTAGCGGCGCAGAACATCCTGAAAAAGGAAGGTGCGGTAGTTGCCGATGTGCGCGTAGTCGTAAACCGTCGGCCCGCAGGCATACATGCGGACGGTGTTGCCTTCCAGAGGCTTGAACTCCTCGATCTGGCGAGTCAGCGTGTTGTAAAGGCGTAAAGGCATCTCTGTGAGTCGTTTCGTGGCCCGGTCAAACGACCAATTCTATGGGGTGCCTCAACTCCAAGTCAAGAAAAGAGCAGCGAAGGGAACGGGGCAATATGATGTTGTAGCGGCGAGTTTCCCTCGCCAATTGGTTGTAGCGACGAGTTTACCTCACCAAATGGCGGCGTAAAGCCGCCTCTACATCAATCAGACCCACTACCAACCAAGAGAGTGGTGCCCGATAACCAACTTTCTTTTCATCAACATCGCGAGAGGCTCGCCGTAACAAGTTTATTTTCATCAACATCGCGAGAGGCCGGAAAACAGACATTTTTTCTCCATGTGTTTTCAACAACATCGCCTAACTATCCTTCATTTTTTCCCCCCGCGTTTTTTCGCCCGACCGCAACGCGGCGAACTTAACTGCTGTAGTTTCAACGACTTGACTCTTTGGACGGGTCATGAGCAATTTCGCTAACCACATTTATTATCATCAACATCGCGAGAGAGCGGGACGTTTTTGCGATTTTCCTGTCCCCGTGATTAACATGTAGCTGTCAGCGATCAGCTTTCAGCTATCAGCCTGCCCCGGCTCGCCGGGACTCGCAAAAGGCTCTCGCTGCCTACTGCCATTTGCCCGATCTTGAGGCCCTGACACCTCGCCGTAGTGTGCGATTTCACCCCGACACCGCCCTCCAATATGTAGCCTAGCAATTTGGCGGCCATTCTCAATACCGTAATTTACAGATTTGCTGCCGGTACGGGATAAAGCCAGGGTAGCGCCCCGATGCATCGGGGCGGCTCTCTGTCGTCAATGGGAACGAACCCCAGACCTCCAAAACGCGTCTGCGCTCGCGACGAGACGAAAATGTAGCGCAAGGCTCGCACTCCAGCCTTGCGGCTTTTCCACCGCGACCCGCATTGGGTGGCGCGGCCAAGAGAAATTCAGATTGTCTTGTTTGCGGTGCGGCAAAGGCCCGCACCGCTGGAAGGGCCGCAGGGCCGGAGTGCAGGTCGGCGCTACGCTTGCTGGGGGCTCAACTCGGAGCATAGTATAGAGAGATCGCCATCAACCCAAGCCACAAAGTGAAGCGACCGGTCCAGATTGCCAGCGCAATCTTCAGTGACCGCTTCGCGCGAAGTAAATCTGTATCGGCGGTTTTCAGGCTTGAGGCGTTCCTCCAAGTCCGTACAAGCATCACAGGGGTCACGAAGAGCAAAACGTAGTTGCCCCACGCGGCGGGAGTTCCAACGATTGGAGCGAGCCGCAGCAAGAAGCTTACTGCATAGGCCTCCGCAAGAATTTTCACGTAGCTAGCCTCAGAGCATACCTGATTTGTTCTCGCCTGTTCTTCCGCTGCTGCCTGGGCTACTTCAGCAGGGATCAAAGAGCCACAGTACTGACACTGCATCATCGATGTGTTGATGAATTGTTTGCAGTACGGACAACGCAGAACTCGGATTTGAGGTGCCAGGATTCCAGTCACTCTCTAATATGCTCCGACTGTGATTGACACATTACAACAGGCCACGCGGGCCGGCACATCGATGAGGCCGCAGGCATCGACGGTCAGTGCCGTCCTGACGGCGGGATTTTCTCATGCCCGCCCCCCCCAGCGGCAACTACACATCGTCAATCTGAATGAGGCCCGCGGGCTGGCGCACACCTGTTTTTTGCGGCTCGTCTCACCACTCGTACCAAGTGCCGTGGACCTACAAAACAGGTCCGCGCTACGCCTGCTCCTCGTGCGACTGAGAATGCCATCGCGGCGCGGATTACCCGACAATCCGGTCGTACTCAGCGTGAGGTCCGATCCAGAACCAGTAGATTCCTTCTGCGACGTCAGTTCCCAGTGCTCGGTAATGCTCGCCGACGCGGACGGACCAAAGATGGCTTAGCCTTTTGAAGTGCAGGGAAGGGTGACGCGGATCGGACTTGAGGAGGGCAAAGTTCTTGTCAGCTAACGCTCGGACCTGACTCGGCAACGCTTCATATAACGTCCAAAACCGTGGGGAGGCAAGGTGACGGTATCTCATCCCCAGCATCCGACGAGCTTAGGCCTATTTCCCAAATTCTTTCCATAGCCGAGCCTAAGTCAAAGCTCGCGAGCCTTCCCAGCCTTGTAGTCGGCAAGAGCTTCGTTGATGAGGCCATCCAACTTGCCCGCCTTGGCGTCCGCCTCGATTTGGGCGTCCCAGACGCGTGCATCGAACTCCGCAAACCAAGCCCGAAACTTCGCGAGATCCTGCGGCGACAGGTTCTCGATCCTTTGCTCGAGTTGCTCAATTTCGCTCATGAGGCGGCTCCTTCAAAGCTGCGAACCTATTAATTCTACCCCCGTCCCCCCTTTTTGGCGAAGCCCATTATACGTGGTGCCTGCGCCTGAGCCACGTTTCGCGGTATATTAGGCGCGGGGCGAACAGGTGCGAAAAGGCAGCCTTTTTGAAGATATTATCGCGGCTGGGCGGGGTTGCCAGCGACGGACGGCCTCTGCCACTTGATCCACAGTGATAGAGCAGAGAAGAACATAAATATAGGCACGGCCGGACCAACAGGAGAGAAGGGCACATGGCGGAAAACCGCAGACAGTTTCTGAGAACATTGGCCGCGGGAGCGGCGAGCGGGGCGATTCTTGCCGGAGGTGAAGCGAGCAGCCGGGCCGCCGGGCAAGACGGAGGCGGGAGCAGAAAGATTCCCGTGGCGTTGATTCAGTGCGATTCCGTGCCCGGACAGGTGGAGAAGAACCTCGACAACATGGAGCGCCTTGCCGAAAAGGCGGCCCAGGCGGGCGCACAATGGATTCAATTTCACGAATTGACGGTGTGTGATTACGTGGACAAGCCCGAGGCGTTGGCGGAGATCGTGCCCCAGGGAAATTCCACAACGCGCATGGCCAAGGTGGCTGCGCGCTTGCGCGCGACCATCGCGTTCGGCCTCGTGGAAAAAGACCACGACAGAATCTGTGACACGATGGTCTTCGTCGGGCCCCAGGGTTACCTCTATCGCTACCGCAAGACCTGGTTGTGGTACGACCGGACCGACGTGAGCTATCGCGATGAGTGGGCGCGGTTCGACCCGGGCACGGGGCCGGAACTATTCACCCTCGATGGCGTACGCGCCACATGCTTCATCTGCGCCGACAGCAATTCCAAGCGTTGTGTTGAACGGGCAGCAGCCCTGAAGCCGCAAGTGGTTCTTTTTCCCATCAACCGGGGGAAGGTCTCATCTTTCGAGGAGTACGGCACCATCGCCAAGAGGATCGGCGCGCCCATGCTCGTGGCCAACCGCGTGGGGCGCTCGGTGGTCAAGGACACTCTGGGCGGCTGCGTGGTGTATTCGGCGCAAGGGGAAATCCTGGCCTCGGCCAACATGGAAGGCCGGGAGGAAATTCTTCACTACGATTTGGAGCTTGCAACGACCTAGTGCGGATTTCTCAGGACGGGTTTGGAAGGGTGGGGCTTTACAGGTTGCGAAAAAAATCGTAGGTGCTGTCATTCTAAGCATGGATAGCCGAATGCGGCTATCCGTGATGTCAGAAACGGGCTGCCCGCGAATGGCAGGTTTTTCGTGCCCTGCAAGGGCACAAGATAGTAGCCGGGGGCAACGCCCCCGGAAAGCGCGACGGTCGGCCCTCCGACCCTGAAGGGGCCGCACTACCCCGGGCCGCGGGACGCCACCTGGATTCGACCCTTTCAGGGTCGGACGCTGCCCAGGACGTGTTTTCCGGGGGCGTTGCCCCCGGCTACTCTATCGATCCCCTCCAGGGATCAGATAGTCCCAGCGAGTTTTTCCGCAGCCCGTGAAGTCCCGGCCTTCCGGCGACCCCCTAAAAGCGCCCAGGCGTGCTGAGAAATCCAGCCTGGCCCGGATGCAAGCAGCCCTCAGGCGACTGACGGCATAACCGGGAGACGGCATGAGTTGGGCAAATGAGATGGCTCGGGGAATTTCCGGCAGGGTTTTGACCGATGACGCGGCGCGCGAAGCCGTGGCCACGGACTTTGGCCGCATCGTGGTGCGCAAGCCGCAGGTGGTGGTGTGCCCCGCGTCGGCGGAAGACGTGGCGCGCGTGGTGAAGTTCGCGGCCCGGAATTCCCTCCATGTGGCGACACGCGGGGGCGGGCACTCGCAAGCCGGGCAGTCGCTTTCTGACCAGATCGTACTGGACATGACCTCGCTCAACCAGGTTACGCGTGTCCGAGAAGATGCGGTCACCGCGCACGCAGGAATCAAGTGGCGGGCGCTGGTGGAGCACCTCGCGCCGCAGCGCCTCTCGCCTCCGGTCTTAACCAATAATCTGGACGTCACCGTGGGCGGAACGCTTTCCATGGGCGGGCTGGGCGTGGCCTCGTGGCGGCACGGCACACAGGCGGACAACTGCCTGGAACTCGAAGTGGTGACCGGCACAGGCGAAATCGTGCGCTGCTCCGCCGGCGAGAATCGCGACCTGTTTGACGCTGCCCGCTGTGGCGCCGGCCAATTCGGAGTCATTACCGAAGCCGTGCTCAAAGTGCGGCGTCACTCGCCGTGCTTCCGCAGTTTCTACCTGCTTTACGATGATCTCGCGGCCCTGCTCGACGACTTGAAAACCGTCATGAACGATGCCCCCTTCGACTATCTGGAGTCGTGGTGTGTACCGTGCCCGCAGGGTTTCAAGAAAGTAGCAGGGCAGCGCCAGCCGTTCGCGCAATGGTTCTTCCCGTTGCATGCGACGGTCGAGACGGAGGGCGAAGCGCCTGAAGCCGCGGGAAAACTGGCAGGGCTGAAGTTTTACCAACACGTTCACACCGAGGACGGCGCGAGCGCGGAATTCTTCACCCGGCTTGACAACCTGTTTGCCCTCTGGAAGCGCGGGGGCTATTGGGACTACGTTCACCCTTGGATGGAATGCGTTCTGCCCTGGCAGTCTACAACGATGTACATCTCGCAAGTGCTCGCCAACTTGCCGCCGCAAGCCTTGGTGGGAGGGCACATCCTGCTCTGGCCCGCGCGCGGGACGGCGTCGCGCGTGCCGCTTTTCATGCGCCCCCCAGGTGAATTCCTGATGGGCTTCGGAATTCTGCCTGCCGTCCCGCCGACGTTTGTGAATGAGGTATTACCCCGTCTGGATATGGCGAGTCAAGCTTCCAGCATGATGGGGGGCAAGCGCTATCTTTCCGGTTGGATCAACTTCGACCATGCCGCATGGAAAGCTCACTACGGCGAGCAATGGGCCGCGGTCACCGCGGCGAAGCGGAAGTTCGATCCGCAAGGCATCCTCAATCCGGGGTTCGTGAAGTACGAGTGACAGTTGACACCCGTAAAACCCACGTGATACGTTTGCGGGTCTTTAGTATGGTTCTCAATTCACACCTTTGAGGCCTCGCCATTCCAAATGGGCGTAATTTTTAGCCAGCTCGGGCATCTGCTCCTTCAGACCATCCCCACTGTCATCCTGGTCTTCCTCCTTTTTGTCATTCTCGACCGGATCTTCTTTCGCCCTCTGATGGCGGTCATGAAACAGCGCGAGGAGTCGACCGTGGGCGCCCTGGCGCGGGCTCGCGAACAGGCTACGGTGGCAGGGACGAAGACGCGCGAGTATGAAGAGGCCTTTCAAGCGGCCCGGCAAGAGGTCTACCGCCAGCGCGAGGCGGACCGGCGCACAAACCTGGAGCAGCGCGACGCGGCTTTGCGAAAAGCGCGCGAACAGGCCGAGGTGTTGATCCGTGACGCCCAGGCCGCGCTGGCCGGAGAAGTGGCCCGTGCCAAGGCGAAATTGGACGCCGCCTGCCGGCCCCTTGCGGAAGAGATTTCCCAAAGCCTGGTGGGGCCCGATTCGACCCCCGGCGGGCAAGGGAGGTTGAGATTTTGATCCGCACGCTTCGCCAAGCCGCTTTGTTCGGCCTCCTGGGAATTTGCCTGGCAGGGTTTACCTCCCCCCGGATGGCGTGGTCGCAGGGGTCTGAGCCGGCGGCGAAAGAGGAGAAGTCAGAGCCGCCCCACGCACTGCTCTTTAAAGCCATTAACTTTGCAATTCTCGTGGGCGGGCTCGGTTACGTTCTGCGCAAGCCGCTGGCGGAGTTCTTCAGCTCGCGCTCCGCCTCCCTTCAGAAAAGTCTGGACGAGAGCCGAAAGGCGCTGGAAGCCTCGCAGGCCAAACTCCAGGAAGTGGAAGAGAAGCTGCGGCGGCTGGAAGCGGAAATTGCCGCCTTCAAGGCTTCCGCCGCGCGCGAAATGGAGGCGGAGCGCCAGCGCTTGCAACAGACCAGCGCGGAGGAAGCGGCCCGAATTCTGGAATCTGCGCGCGCCCAAACGGACACCGCCGTGCGTGGAGCCAAGCTGGATCTGAAAAACTACACCGCGCGGAAAGCGGTCACTCTCGCGGAGGAATTGATTCGCGCCCGCCTCGATGACTCCGGCCGCAGGCGGCTGGTCGCGCAATTCGTGGCCACGCTCGAGTCCAAAGAACGGAAAAACTAGCTATGCCGACGGTTGTTGCCCATCGCTATGCGCGCGCTCTTGCGGATGTCGTTGCACCCACAGGGAATTACCGCCAGGTGCTGAGCGAATTGGAAGATTTCGACGCGGCTTATCACCAGAGCCTGGAACTGCGCGAGGTTTGCGAAACTCCTGCCGTCTCGATGGCGCAGAAGTTAAGCGTGCTGGAAGCCATCGCCGGGAGACTGGGCAGTTCGCACGTTACGTTGAATTTCCTGCGCGTGCTGATGAGCCATTACCGGTTCCCGCTGCTGGGGGAAATCCTCCTGGCCTTCCGCAACGTTGCTTATACGCGCCTGGGGATCGTGCGGGTGAAGATCTCTTCCGCTTCCGATCTGTCCAATGAGGAGCGGGAACTTCTTCAGGCGCGATTCAACGAGCTGACCGAGAAGCAGTCGGAATTGGAATTCCACCTTGACGGCGACTTGATTGGCGGCCTTGTGGCGCAAATCGGGAGCATCGTTTATGACGGCTCGATTCGCGGCCACTTAGACCGCATCCGCGAGCAACTGATGGAGCAATAAAGGAGCCGTCAGCTTTCAGCTATCAGCCGTCAGCCTATCCTTGAGCTGATGGACGAACCTGACAACGGGAAGGGTTGTAGCTGAAAGCTGAGAGCTGAAAGCTGAGAGCTAAAAGATGGCACAGATTAAAGCCGACGAAATCACCAAGATCATTCGCGAACAAATCGAGAACTTCGACCGCAGCGTGACGGTGGCGGAAGTGGGCTCGGTCATTTCCGTGGGAGACGGCGTCGCCCGCATTCACGGCCTTGACCGCGTCATGGCCGGCGAACTGCTCTCGCTGCCTCACGACGTGGCGGGGTTGGCGCTGAACCTGGAAGAAGACCAGGTGAGCGCGGTGCTGCTGGGGGATTACACCCAGATCAAGGAAGGCGACATCGTCAAGCGCACCAACCGCATTATGTCGGTGCCGGTGGGCGAAGCCCTGGTGGGCCGCGTTGTGGATGCGCTCGGCCGCCCCACCGACGGCCAGGGACCCATCATCACCGATCAATACAGCGCCATCGAACGCATCGCCCCGGGCGTGGTCGATCGCCAACCCGTGCGCGAGCCGCTCCAGACGGGCCTGAAGGCGATTGACTCCATGATCCCCATCGGGCGCGGCCAGCGCGAACTGATTATCGGCGACCGCCAGACGGGAAAAACCGCCGTGGCGGTGGACACCATCCTGAACCAGCGCGGCGGCGATGTGATTTGTATCTATGTCGCCATCGGGCAGAAGCGTTCGACCATCGCCCAGGTCATCAAGACCCTGGAAGAGTACGACGCCATGAAGTACAGCATTGTGATGGAGGCGAGTTCGTCCGACCCCGCCCCCATGCAGTACCTTGCTCCTTATTCCGGGTGCTCGATGGGCGAGTACTTCCGCGACCACGGCCGCCACGCCTTGTGCATTTACGACGATCTTTCCAAGCACGCCGTGGCCTATCGCGAAATTTCGCTGCTGCTGCGGCGTCCGCCCGGGCGCGAAGCTTATCCCGGTGACGTCTTCTACCTCCACTCGCGGCTGCTGGAGCGCGCCTCCAAGCTCAACAAAGCGGGCGGCGGTGGATCGCTGACGGCCTTGCCCATCATCGAAACCCAGGCCAGCGACGTTTCCGCGTACATTCCCACCAACGTCATCTCCATCACCGACGGCCAGATCTATTTGGAGACCGACCTCTTCAACAGCGGCATCCGGCCGGCGGTGAACGCCGGCATCTCCGTGTCGCGCGTGGGTGGCAATGCCCAAATCAAAGCCATGAAGTCGATTGCCGGAATGCTGCGCCTGGAAATGGCCCAGTTCCGCGAGTTGGCGGCTTTCGCCCAGTTCGGCAGCGACCTTGACAAAGCCACCCTGGCGCAACTGAACCGCGGGCGGCGGCTGGCGGAAATCCTGAAGCAGGATCAGTACAAACCTTTGCCGGTGGAAAAGCAGATCGCCATCATCTTTGCCGGCACGGGCGGCTACCTGGATGACTTGCCGATCGAACAATGCCTGCCCTTCGAACAGGCGCTGTACGATTTCATGGATACGTCGTATCCGGCGGTGGGAAAGCAGATCATCGCGAAGCGGGAAATCGACGAGCCCCTGCGCGCGGAAATACGCAAAATGCTCGACGAATTCAAAGCGAAGTTCGTGGCGGAAAGTAAGGCAAAAGCTTAATGAAGGAGTCAGGAGCCAGAAGTCAGGAGTCAGGAGATGGCATACTCTATTCTGGCTCCTGGCTCCTGAATCCTGACTCCACGAGATTTTCATGGCAGCCCTTCTCGACATTCGACGCCGCATCCGCTCGGTAAAGAGCACGCAGCAAATTACCCGGGCGATGAAAATGGTGGCGGCCGCGCGCCTGCGGCGCGCCCAGGACCGCATCTTCAACGCGCGGCCCTATGCCAACCAGATGATGGCGCTGCTTTCGAGCGTCGCGGCGCGCTCTACCGACCGCTCGCATCCGCTGCTTGCCGAGCGGCCCATCGAGCGGCAGCTTCTGGTGCTGGTTACCGCTGACCGCGGTTTGTGCGGGGCCTTCAACACCAACCTGGTTCGCGCCGGGCAGAGTTATCTGGGTGAACACCGCGATCGGGACGTTTCCATCCTCACCGTGGGCCGCAAAGGCCGGGACTACTTTATCCGGCGGCCGGTCAAGGTGATTGGCGAGCACATCAATATCTTTGGCCGCCTGGAATTCAGCCAGTCACAGCCGATTGCCCAGCGTATCATCGAGCTTTACACGCAAGAGAAAGTGGACGCGGTGGATTTCATTTACAACGAGTTCAAGTCCATCATGACCCAGCGCGTGAGGGTGGAGCGCTATCTCCCCATTAAGCCCATTGTTCCCGCCGCCGGCGAATCGCTGATTGATTACTTGTACGAGCAGCCGGCGCAGGATATCTTCAACGTCCTGCTGCCGCGCTACGTGGATATTGAGGTTTACCGGGCGCTGCTGGAATCGCAGGCGGCGGAACTGGCGGCGCGCATGACCGCCATGGATGCAGCCACGAACAATGCCGCGGAGATGATCGATTCCCTGACGCTTTATATGAATCGCGTCCGTCAGGCGGCCATCACGCGGGAGATCATCGAAGTGGTGAGCGGTGCTGCGGCAACGTAAGAGCAGGAGACAGAAGTCAGGAGCCAGGAGTCAGAATGAAGTACACACGCTTCTAACTTCTGACGACTTTGCGACTTGAGCAGGAGTTAGAAGACAGTAGTTAGGAGCTAGAAGACAGAAGTTAAGAGCCAGAGCGAAGCACAGAACCTTCTGACTCCTGACTTCTGACTCCTGACTCCAAACTCCTGCTCCTCCGCGACTGAAAGGATCAACGATGTCAGAGCAGCACATTGGCAAGGTGGTGGAAGTCATCGGGCCGGTGGTGGTGGTGGCGTTTGAGGGCGGCCATCTTCCCGCGATATACAACGCCGTGCGGATCACTTCCCAAGGCTTCGAGGTGCCGGCCCCCATTGACGTCATCGCGGAGGTCGAACAGCACTTGGGCGAGGGCCGCGCCAGGTGCGTGTCGATGCAGCCCACGGATGGGATGGTGCGCGGCATGACGGTCGAGGACCAGGGCGGGCCCATCACCGTGCCGGTCGGCAAGGGCACGCTGGGACGCGTGATGAATGTCATCGGCCAGCCCGTGGATAAACTGGGTCCCATGGCGACCCAGGACCGCTGGCCCATTCATCGGCACGCGCCTTCTCTGGAGGATCAGAACACCAACCTGGAGGCTTTTGAGACTGGGGTCAAGGTGATTGACCTGCTCGAGCCTTATCTGAAAGGCGGCAAGACGGGCCTGTTCGGCGGCGCGGGCGTGGGCAAGACGGTCATCGTCATGGAAATGATCCACAACGTGGCCCTGAAGCACGGCGGCGTTTCGGTGTTCTCCGGCGTGGGTGAGCGCACGCGCGAAGGCAACGACCTGTGGCTGGAAATGCAGGAAGGCGGCGTGATGGTGGCGGGCGATCCGGAGAAATCCAAAGTCGCCCTGATTTATGGCCAGATGACCGAGCCCCCCGGCGCGCGCCTGCGCGTGGGCCTGACCGGCCTCACCGTGGCGGAGTACTTCCGCGATGTGGGCGGTCAGGACGTGCTGCTGTTCATCGACAACATTTTCCGCTTTACGCAGGCAGGCGCGGAAGTTTCGGCGCTGCTCGGCCGCATGCCCTCCGCCGTGGGCTACCAGCCCAACCTTTCCACGGAAATGGGCGAACTCCAGGAGCGCATTACTTCCACCAAGACCGGTTCGATAACGTCCGTGCAGGCGATTTACGTGCCTGCCGATGACCTGACCGATCCGGCGCCCGCCACGGCCTTCTCGCACTTGGACGCTACCACCGTGCTCAGCCGCGCGCTCGTCGAAATCGGCATCTACCCCGCCGTCGATCCCCTGGCCTCTACTTCCCGAGTTTTGGATCCGCGCATTGTAGGACATGAGCATTACGAAGTCGCACGCGCCGTGAAGGCCATTTTGCAAAAGTACAAGGACCTTCAGGACATCATCGCCATCCTGGGGATGGATGAGCTTTCGGAAGAAGACAAGGTCACGGTAGCGCGAGCCCGCAAGATTCAGCGCTTCCTTTCGCAACCCTTCTTTGTGACCAAGCAGTTCACGGGCCTGGAAGGCCGCTACGTGAAGCTGGAAGACACGATCAAGGCTTTCCGGGAACTTGTGGACGGCAAGCACGACGCTCTCCCCGAACAGGCGTTCTACATGGTGGGCACCATCGAGGAAGCGCAGGAGAAAGCCGAGAAGCTGAAGGCGGCAGCCTGAAAGGCATCGGGTGATCGGGTGATCCGGTGATCGGGTGAGCAGAAAACCCGGGAGCGGGTGTTAGCTTTTTGTTCATCCGATCACCCGATCACCGGATCACCCGATAGAACAATAGTTATGGCAGAGACCCTTATACCTACAGAAATTCGCCTCGACATCGTGACTCCTGACCGTTTGGTGGCGCATGATGCGGTGACCGCCGTGACAATTCCCGGGAAGAACGGCTATTTGGGAATCCTACCCGGACACGCCCCCCTGCTGACGGAGCTTGCCCCCGGCGAGCTGGCGTACACATCCGGCGGCGCCCAACACGCCTTGGCGGTGAACTGGGGATTCGCCGAAGTCCTGCCCGATCGTGTCATCGTGCTGGCGCAATCGGCTGAACGTGCCGAGGAGATCAGTGTGGAGCGCGCGCAGAAAGCTAAAGCCCGCGCGGAGGAACGCTTAAAGCGATTCAATGATCCGCAAGTGGACATGGAGCGCGCCCGCGAAGCCCTGCGCCGCGCCATGGCTCGACTGGAAACCGCACAAAGGCTCCGCGGGTAATCTTGTCATGAACGTCCCCATACGCGTGTATACCACCTCGTGGTGCCCCGATTGCCGCCTCGCCAGAGAATTCCTGCGGGAACGCCAGTTGCCTTTCGAGGGAATCGACATCGAAGCGCATCCCGAGGCGGCGGAGTTCGTCCAGCGCGTGAATGGTGGCAAGCGCAAAGTTCCCACGTTCGATATCGGCGGGCGCGTCTTTCACTGCTCGCCTTACGATGCCAAGAAGCTGGCTCGCGAATTGGGGGTTTGGCGGCTGGCTTTAGAGACCGTTCCCGGTTCGACACGATAACCCCCTCACCCACCGCCTTGCGGTCCCCCCTCTCCCCCAAGGGCGCGAGGGAAGAAGAATTTTTATTGTTGGTGCAGTATTCATGAGTTTCTTGCAGGCGAAGAAATGCAAAACCAAGCTATTCTGATTGTCGAGGGCGACATCACGGAGCAAAAAGTAGACGCCATCGTGAATGCGGCAAATACCTCGTTGCTGGGCGGCGGGGGCGTGGATGGCGCGATTCATCGCGCGGCGGGGCCGGAACTATTGGCGGAATGCCGGACGTTGCATGGCTGCTCCACCGGCGACGCCAAGTTGACGCGCGGTTATCGCCTCCCGGCGCGGTGGGTTATCCACACCGTGGGACCGGTGTGGCGCGGCGGCCATGATTGCGAGGATGAGTTGCTGGCAAACTGCTACCGGCGATCGCTGGAGGTCGCCGTCCAGAACGGTGTGCGCAGCGTGGCCTTTCCCGCCATCAGCACCGGCATCTATGGATTTCCCTTGGAGCGCGCCACGCGCATTGCGGTCCGGGAGGTGCTCGCCTTTCTGGAAAAGAACCCCGTCCTCGAAAAGGTCCTCTTCGTTTGCTTTGATTCCGGCACGCGCGACTGTTATCAACGGGTAGTGGCGGAAAGCTTGTAGGGGCGCCGCACGTCGCGTCCTTTGCTTGACTTCCTGATACCCTTCGGATAGCTTTGCTCGGAAGAACGTCGGCAGGTCCATTCTATGAAAAAAGCCTGGGGGCGATGGGTGTGGCTGGCCATAGGGGCCGTCGTCATCGTCCTGATCTTTTACAACCTGCGCCGGAGTCCGGAGTGGCGCAATTTCCGCTGGGACCGCCTTTGGGGTTCGATCATGGGAGCCCGCCCCGACTACTTGCTGCTCTCGGTGCTCCTCGTCTACGGCACTTTCGTGGTGAGGGCGATTCGCTGGCGGTTCTTTATGGCCCCCATCAAAGCTGCTTCCTTGTGGGTTTTGTTTGTCGGGCAGATCCTGGGATTCAGTTCGATTTTCCTCGTGGGGCGCCCCGGCGAACTCGTTCGTCCCGCTTACATCGCCAAAAAGGAAGCTGTTCCCATGAGCGCCATGATCGCGGTGTGGTTGCTCGAGCGCGCGCTCGACACCATCGCCATGGTCGTGCTCTTCGCCGCCGCGATTTACTTCGAACCGGTGAACCCGGACACGCCCAGAGGAGTCTCCGTCCTGCACGCGATGCACCAGGGCGGGCACATCCTCTTCGGATTTACCGGCTTGCTGATTCTGGGTTTAGTGCTTTTCCGCCTGAAAGCCGCGCGCATGACCGCCGCCGCGTTGAAACTGTTTCGCTTTCTTCCCGAACGTCCCCTGCGCTCTTTCGCCCACTTTCTACGCTCCTTCGGAGAGGGTCTGAGCGTGATTCGCGATTGGAAAGGGCTGGCCGGCAGCGTGGTGACGACCCTTATCCTGTGGACTATCAATACCACCATCTTCTGGCTGGTCTTCAGGAGTGTGCGGCACCGGCTTGGGCACCTGCCCTGGCTGGCCGCGGGTTTGACGCTTTTCTGCGCGGCCTTGGGCTTGATCGTGCAATTTCCAGGAGTTGGCGGGGGATACCAAGTCGGGGTGATCCTGGCCCTGACCGAAATCTTCAACGTTCCGGCCGAGCCCGCAACAGGGGCCAGCATTTTGATTTGGATTATGATATCGGTCCCCTGCCTGGCCTTGGGGCTGGGCCTGCTGATCCACGAAGGCTTGTCGATCCGCAAGCTGGAAGCCATTGCCGAAGAGGAGGAACGGGCTGTGACTTTGGAAGAAACCTAACGCGGATTTCTTCCAACGGGTTTGGAAGGGCGGGGCTTTAGAGACTGTGTGAAAACTGGGAAAACCGTCATTTTCCCAACGAACAATCAATAAGTTACATTGTGGAAAAGGCCGGAAAAACGAGTTTTCACACAGACTCTTTAGCCCCGCCCTTCTGGCAGCCCCGTAAAAGCGTCCAACTTTCCGAGGTGAACCACCAACGTGAGATGTCCATTCTGCGGGCACGTCGAAGACAGAGTTGTGGATTCCCGCGAGGCGAAGATCGGCGACACCATCCGCCGTCGCCGCCAATGCGAGAAATGCCGCCGGCGCTTCACCACCTACGAACGCATCGACGAAATCCCTTACATGGTCGTCAAGAAAGATGGCCGGCGCGAGAAGTTCGACCGGCAGAAAGTGCTGGCGGGCTTGCTGAAGGCTTGCGAGAAGCGCCCCGTACCCATGGGCAAGCTGGAGGCGCTGGTGAACGAGATTGAAGCGCACGTAGCGGAATCGCCCGACCGCGAACGCCCGGCAACGGAACTCGGCGAGCTGGTGATGAACCGCCTCAAGAAGCTCGACAAAGTAGCCTATGTGCGTTTTGCCTCGGTCTACATGGATTTCAAGGACGTCCGCGAATTCATGGACGAGTTGAAGGACTTGCTCAAAGCCAAGGGGAAGTGAGCACGGCAGGACCCAGGCCCCGCGCGCCCTCAGAGGATTTCGTCCCGGTTGTAAATGAAGGCGCCAAAGGTTTTGAAGGTTTCGAATCCCAGCCGCTGGTAGAGCCGCACGGCGCCGGCGTTAGCATCCGTTACGGTCAGCGTGACCTGCGCAAAACCTTCCTCCGCCAAGTCCTGAAACGCTGCCTCCATCAGCGCCGTGCCCACGCTCAACCCCTGGAATGACGGACCCACCGCCACCTGCGGAATATGCGCGGTGCCCGCGCGCACACCGGTCGCCGTGAGGATTCCCGCCAACTGCCGCGTGGGGCGGTGCACCGCCATGCGCGACACCCGCGTCAGGAAATCGCCGCACCCCTGATTGTGGAAGATGTTTTCAATCAGCCGAGTTGCTCCCATGGCCGAAGCGTATTGATCGTTGATGAGCGCGTCGACGTGCTGCCGGTAAGATTGGTAAAGCAACTCCGCCGCGTCGTCATGGAAGCGCTTGTCCCAAGGAATCAGTTCGATCTTCTCCCGCAGCCAGGGTGTCTCCGTCGCGGGTTCGGAACGGGGGTCCGCTCCTGCCGCCCGCCGGCGGCCTTCCAGGGAAAGACTCATGAAGCGGCGCAGATAGGTCTGGAACCGGCGGGAAAGGAAGCAGGACTCCAGTTCCTCCCGCTCGTAGTGCGGAAGCTGCGCTTCAATGCGGCGCAAGCCGGGCGTCCCCACGAGCGTCTCCAGCGCATGTTCCAGCAGCTCGCGCTCGTGCCCCAGGCCCGCCAGTTCCGGGTGCACAAAGAGGTCACCGATAATCCCCTTTTCCCCGTCGTAGAAGAAGAAACAGTAGCCGCGAATCTCCTCTTCGCCCACCAGGGCGTAACCGGAAAGCCGCTGGTCACGCAAGCAGGCGTTGATGATGTGGACCGACGGGGCGAAGTCCCAACGCAGCGTGTCGTGCCAGGCGCGCGATTCAGCCTCGAGGAGGTTTGAGAATTCGTTGGGCTCAAACCGGCGAATATCAATGATTTCGAATCCCAAGCGGCGGTCCTTTCCTTCATGGCGCTTTCGGGACGTGTTGAAACCCGCCCCCTAAGGGTGCCAAAAAGGCGAGCGATCCGATGCTCCCGGGCAACACCAGCGCCAGTATAACCCAAATCCGTAAGGGCTACTTTGCTCAGAGCAGCAACCGGAGAGGGAAAGGGGAGCAGAGAACAAGATGTCCGAATCCCAAATGACAAGCCCGCAGGCCCGGGGCGTGAGGCTACAGGAAGTAGCGAAACCAAGAGTCAAAATTTGAGGGCGGGGTCATTTTGGCCGGGACCCAGCAGAATGGTGCGGTCATTAAGTCGCATTCCGCGCTGGCGTAGAACTTTTCTGTCACTTCGCCCCGCAAATTGCATTCATCTGCCTGAGGTGAGGGAAATGCCTGCGGAGGCGTGGTGGCGCCGACCATGGCTTTTGCAGTCGCGCCATCGGGCGGGCATTCCATCCTGGCGAAGGATGTGGGCGCGTCCAGCGCCGGAGAAGCATGAGGTGAGCCATGATTGAAGGTAAATTATGTTTGACCACGGTGGAAGGCACGGGCCGCCAATTCGTGGCCCAGTCGGGCACCGGCCACGCCTTGGTGATGGACGACGCCGACGGCCACACCGGGCCCAAGCCGATCGAGCTTGCGCTGCTGGCGCTGGGCGGCTGCACGGCTTTTGACGTCATCGGCATTTTGCGCAAAAAGCGGCAAAAGGTTACCGGCTACGAAATCGAACTGCGCGCCGACCAGAACCCCGAGCCGCCCGCCTACTTTACGCGCGTGGAGATCAAACACCGGCTGCGCGGCCAAATCGACCCGGAGGCCGTGAGGGCCGCCATTCACCTCTCGGAAACCAAGTACTGCGCGGTGGGCGCCATGATCTCCAAGACCGCTAAACTCGAGACCACGTTTGAAATCCTCGCGGAAGGATCTCCGGAAACGCTCCCTAACGCCGCTTGATGGCGCGCGGGGGGCTTTACGCCGCGGGTGCCCCCCGCCGCCTAACTCCAGGTTGATCTCGCCCACGCCTCCCTCGACCTCGATCTGGAGCGTTACCGGAGACTTGCCGTTCGCCCGTCAGGGGTGAGATGGTTTTTCGCCGGCTGTCTTCGGCAGTTTTCTCAGGCTGCCAACTTTCCGCTCAGGCTTCGATTGCAGTTGACATTGCAGTTGACATGGCGAGGGAGCTACAATCTATTGTCAAGGGGCCCTAAGGTGACCTAGCGCAAACTCCGCTGCGGTCAAGAAAGGATTCCGCCATGATTCGAACTCGTCCGCTGACTAGGTTTCGCGGATTTATGCTTCCCCTGGGTGTGGGGGTTGTTGCCGCTTTGTTTTTGCTGACCACTGTGTCCGTGCGGAGTGCGCAGAATCCTGCTCCCCCCAAGAATGGGGAGGTCTTATCTTCTCCCTCGGCGGTGAATGACCAAGCCGCACTGACTACTCCCAAGCAGAATGGGGAGCTTAACAAATCCAATCTCGAGAAGACGAAAGCCGATGCGGCAGAGCTTTCCGCCTTGGCCGACCAACTCCGTGATGAACTGAACAAGATGAACGTCAATGTCTTCTCGCTCGCTGTCATTCAAAAGGCCGAAAAGGTCGAGAAATTGGCCAAGAAGATCAAGGGAGAGGCCAATGGGCGCTAAGGTTGAATTCCCAACGGAGCCGGGGTACTCCCGAGGGACGGACCACGGGGATTTAGGCATGTCACGAACACCTTTATCCCGTGATCAGGACCATGACACTGGGCAATCCTCGGCGCAGTTCGGAAAGGACGTCGCCATGATACAATCTCAATGCTTTGCCAGGCTGCGTGGAGTAACACTCTCCTGGGGTTTGCTGATCGCTGTCACCTGCCTCACGCCGGCTCCCGCCCCCGCGCAATCCCCGCAGATCACACAACCCCCGGGTACTCAGACGAGCGGCCACCATCCGCAGTCAACTGTACCCGATGATCTTCTCTCCTTCCGTTACAGCGTCCCCCCACCGATGAGCGCCAAGCAGAAGCTAAGTATTGTGCACGCCAACTTTGAAAAGTCGAAAAGCGACGCGGCAGAATTGGCCGCCCTGGCCAAGGAACTCCGCAAGGAACTGGACAAGCCGAACGTCAATGTCCTTTCCCTCGAGGTCAGGAACCGCCTCGAAAAAATTGAAAAGCTGGCAAGAAAGATCCGCGAAGAAACGAAGGGATTCTGATTGGTTTTTCCCTATTGAGTTTTGCAGAATATAGTGACAACCGCTGCTGGAGCGGGGGTCTGCGACCGCGGCTGTCCAAATTAGCGGACTCCTCAACTGGTCCACGGTGCTCCGCCGCCTGCTGTCATGAATACAACACCAAAACCAAGGATTTTTCTTCCCTCGCCCCCTTGGAGCAGTGAAGCTCTCGAGCAAAGCACAATCGCGAAAAATTCTTCTTCCCTCGCCCCCTTGGGGGAGAGGGGGAACCGCAAGGCGGTGGGTGAGGGGGTCAGCACCAACATGATCGCACGGGGTCAAGGCTGGATTATGCGCTACGGTCTTGACCCCCTCACCCGTCCCGCCCCGGCTGGAGAAAGCGCCGGTGGCGGGCCACCCTCTCCCCCAAGGGGGCGAGGGTTGTAAGTTCAAATCGATGCTAGCGGGAAGGCTCAGCAAGCGTAGCGCAGACCTCCGTTTTTGAGGTCTGCGGTTCTTCCTCAGATTCGCGCTTTTGAATCCAACGGCAAACCCACTCGCAATGTCCAAGGATGAGGAAACAAGTGGCCCCGGTGCGCGGGATTTGGGACTTGCATAGCAGGTTAAGGGGGCGTCTAATTAAGTCACCCTCTCGCCAGCCCGAGGATCCCTGGGAGGCTCGGCGTCATGAATAACTCCCCTGCCGCTCGTCGATCACCCTTGGGGCTGTCCCCTGGCAAGCCGAGTCCTAGGCTCTACGGCCGGGGGGTGGAAGTCCTGCGCCCTCGGCATCGGCTCAGCACTTGTGAGGCGGGGACTGGAAATACTCCGCGAGCGTGGCTGTCCGTTCGTGGTCGTGCTCGGTCATCCGGACTACTATCCGCGCTTCGGGTTCGAGCGTGCGTCCACCCATGGCCTCACGTGCCAGTGGGAGGGAGTCCCTGACGAGGCGTTCATGGTGCTCATCCTGGTCACGGATGCCATGGAGGGTGTCTCCGGCGTAATGGAGTACGGGGATGAGTTTAGCGAGGCCGTGCAGGCTGGAAACCGAACACGCGCTTCCAGCAGACGCGGCTCCGCCACACAGCTGAAGCGCTGAACGTTAGGCAGCCGCAAGGACTCGTATGGGCGCTGTTCTGATTCCGTTGCTCCTGGGGTTCGCCTTCAACTCCGCGAGTGCCTTCACAGCGGCCTTCTCTCGCCGCTGGGGGGAAAAACGCGGCCAATGGGTGACCTTCGTCCTGCGCAACCTCCTGGGAATCCCTCTGTGGGTAATCGGCCTCGGTCTGGCCGTCCGCTCCCCTTCGCCCGTGCTCTTCGCAGCTCCTCGACTACTGGAGGTGCTGGGGTGGGTGCTGCTCGCCGCCGGGTGCGGCGTCCAGGTGTTGGCTCTTGCGTCGATACGCGGGCGAGCCGCCAGGCCCTCGACAGCCGATGCCCTGGTCGAACACGGTGTATACGGTCACATCCGCCATCCGATCTATGCCGGCCTCCTGCTGGAGTTTGCGGCCCTGATCCTCGTGAAGCCCCGCCGCACCGTGGCGCTAGCCTGCGGCCTCGGCATACTGTGGGCCCTCCTCCAGGCGCGACTGGAAGAAGTAGACTTGCTCCAACGCATGCCCGCGTATCACGGGTACCTGGCACGGGTGCCCAGGTTCATCCCGCGCTTTCGCACTCACAGGCCCAGGTGAGCCCGACCCCACATCCTTTACGGCCGCCTGACCACCGCTCTGGCGCGAAGACAAGAATGAATCACGCCGCATTGGCCTACGAAGAGTTGATAGAAAAGTTCACCCAAGGAGACAAGAGGCAACGCCGTATTCTGTTTGGACGGGGAATCGATGTCGATTGCGCCTTTGTTCCTAAGAGGCTGGCTTTGGCACTTAAATTCTTGTTGAGGGCAGGCTGGCGCAGACCTTTGACCTTGGAGGTCCGCGATTTGCCGCAGGGACTGGGGCAGGCCGAAGAACCGAAATACGGCATACGGGACCCGGGGTTAGGGGTTCGGGGATGCGGTCAAGCTGACTGGGCAGAGCGAGCGCGGCGCACGCCTTTGGGCTGTGAGTTCGCGCTGCCGCGGCGGGCGACGAGGCGTGCACGGAGTTTGCCGCCGACTCGGGCGGGAAGACTCTCAAGCTGGTCTTGAATCAGGACCGTGCTGTGGGTCCGATACCACGCGGCAACTTCATCCTCAGATTTGAAATCGGGGATCTCGGTCAACGACTTCACATAGACCAGTCTCCGGCGGGAGCGGTGCTCGCTACCTTTTGCGGCAGAACCTTTTTTCATTTTCATCCATGTCGCGGGCCGTAATGGGCCACGCTCGATTATGTCCCAGATAGCGAAAGATTACCAGCAGGTATCGCCCGGCTTCGGTTTGTCCCCAAGCCTCGTATACTCCGCCTCTGCCCCGCTTGAAGACCGGAGCGGAGCCCAACACCTCTTCGACCTCTTCTGGCGTGATGGCGTGTTGAGCGATATGGTCAACACGTTCTAGCGTCCATTCCAGATCGTCGATTCTCATCAGCAGTTACGAACGCACATGATACGCGCAGTTTTGCCAGTGCCAAAGGTAATTTAGCTAGGTAATTTAGCTTGAAGACCGTGATATCCCGGACGCGTTCGAAGTCCGCATCGTTGCTGGTAGGGAAAGATAGACCGCACTCGCGCATGCAGGCGACGATCATCGATCCTGATCGAGTTCACCTGGAAGAATAAAAATGCGCGCCGCGCCTTGGACTGCGGCCGCGAAGCTGCCGCCTTCGAATCGGTAACGACAAGGCGGTAGCTGGCGCGACCGCATTCCAAAGCACGTGCGGCGTACCCGCAAAGGTTTTAGGCTGCCCTTTTGTGGGACTCAGCCGTTGCGGCCGGTGAGGCAGCCCCAATCCGCATTCCGTAGAACGACCGGTACACGAAGAAGTACGAAATGGCGAAGAACACCGCCGCCAGGACGTGCGTTAAACCGCTGCCGCTGGTCGCCGTCAGCTTGACCGCCAGTTCCACCGCCAGCAGGCCAAACAGCGTGGTGAACTTGATGATGGGGTTGAGAGACACCGAAGAAGTGTCCTTGAACGGGTCGCCCACCGTATCACCCACCACGGTGGCATCGTGCAGCGGAGTTCCTTTCTCTTTCAGCTCGACCTCGACAATCTTCTTCGCGTTGTCCCACGCCGCGCCCGCGTTCGCCATGAAGATGGCCTGATAGAGGCCGAAGACGGCAATCGAAATCAGGTAGCCGATGAAGAAGAAGGGATCGACGAAGGCGAACGCCAGCGTGACGAAGAACACCGCGATGAAGATGTTCAACATGCCCTTCTGCGCATACTGCGTGCAGATTTCGACAACCTTCTTGCTGTCCTTGACGGACGCCTTTTCGACTCCCTCCAACTTGATGTTGGCCTTAATAAACTCCACCGCACGGTACGCACCCGTCGACACGGCCTGGGTGGAGGCCCCAGTGAACCAATAGATGATCGCTCCACCGCTGACCAGCCCCAGCACAAAGGGCGCGTGCAACAGGGAGAGCTTGTCCACGTTCTCCGCCAAGCCGTGGGTGAGGGCCATGATGGTGGCGAAGATCATCGTTGTGGCGCCGACCACCGCGGTTCCGATGAGCACCGGCTTGGCCGTGGCCTTGAACGTGTTGCCCGCGCCGTCATTGGCCTCCAGCATATCTTTGGCCCGGTCGAAGTTCACGTCCATATTGAAATCCCGTTTGATTTCCTGCTGGACGTTGGGAATATGTTCGATAAGCGAAAGCTCATAGACCGATTGCGCGTTGTCCGCCACCGGGCCGTAAGAATCAACCGCGATGGTCACCGGGCCCATGCCCAGAAAGCCGAAGGCCACCAACCCGAAGGCAAATACCGGCGCGGCGAGCATGATGTTTCCCAAGCCCCGCAAGCTGACCCACGAACCGATGGCCATCAACACCATCATCACCAGCCCCAGGTAGTAGGCGGAAAAATTGCCGCACACGAAGCCGGACAGGATATCCAGCGAAGCTCCGCCTTCCCGGGCCGAGGCCACCACTTCCTTGACGTGCCGGGATTCGGTGGAAGTGAAAACCTTCACCAATTCCGGGATCAGAGCGCCGGCCAGCGTGCCGCAAGAGACGATAGTGGAGAGCTTCCACCACAGCGAGGGGTCACCGCCCAGGTCAGGAATGATCAACGCGGAGATCGCGTAGGTCAGGCCGATGGAGGCGAACGAGGTGATCCAAACCAGCCAGGTCAGAGGCGTTTCGAAGTTCATCTTTTCCGCCGCCGAGTAACGGGCCTTGGCGATGGCCGCGTTGAGGAAGTAAGCGGCCGCGGCGGCCACCAGCATCATCACGCGGATCACGAAGATCCACACCAGCAACTGCACCTTGAGGAGGGGGGTCTTGACTGCCAGCAGGATGAAGGTGATGAGCGCGACCCCTGTCACGCCGTAAGTCTCAAAGCCGTCCGCGGTCGGCCCCACCGAATCGCCCGCGTTGTCTCCCGTACAGTCCGCGATCACGCCCGGGTTGCGTGCGTCGTCCTCTTTGATCTTGAAGATGATTTTCATGAGGTCGGAGCCGATGTCGGCAATCTTGGTGAAAATGCCGCCGGCGATGCGCAACGCCGCTGCGCCCAACGATTCGCCGATGGCGAACCCGATGAAGCAGGGGCCCGCGTAATCTCCCGGAACGAAAAGGAGAATGATGAGCATCATCAGGAGTTCCACGCTGATGAGCATCATGCCCACGCTCATGCCCGAACGGACAGGAATCCTGTAAACCGGAAAGGGCTTGCCGCCCAGGCTGGCAAAGGCGGTGCGGGAGTTGGCAAAAGTGTTTACGCGGATGCCGAACCACGCCACCCCGTAGCTCCCGCAGATTCCGACCACACTGAACAACAGGATGATCGCCACACGCAAGGCCTCATATTTCAGCAGCACACCGAAGTAAAGCACGATGATGGCGGCGATAAAAACCCAAAGAAGGAGAAGAAACTTGCCCTGCTGGATTAAGTACGTCTTGCAGGTTTCCCAGATCAATTGGGAGATCTCCGCCATGGCGCGGTGTACGGGAAGGTTCTGGAGGCGGCTGTAAATGGTCAGACCAAAGAGCAGCCCAAAGATGCAGAAAAGAATGCCCACCATCAGCAACTGGTGGCCATTCACGCCCAGGAATTGCACCTGGGTAAGATCGGGGAGCTTAAGGTTGGCTTCGCCCGCGGCGGCCTCATCGCCACCTGCGGCAAACGCCGCTGGCGCGACTGCCAAGTAGGCTGCGCCCGCCGCAATCACCCTGCCAATCGAGCTGCGTCGTTCCCAAGCGCCGCAAAGCAACTTCCGCATGACTTTTTTAGCTAAATCAGAAAAGATTGATGTAAGCACACATAGACTGGCGACTGTAAAAACGTACATTGGGTTTCCTCCGACCGGAACTTCCTCTTCGCGTCCCCAAGGTAGGTGTGTTTGGCTCCTCCGAAATTCAATCTCCGGAAGATTGTCTTAGGATAGCTCGAGGATAAATTATAAGAGCGGTGCATAATAGCACGCAGAAAAATTTGACGTCAAGCAAACCGGCCGCTAGGTAGTGTCTCAGTTTGCCGTAGAGGCGGCTTTACGCCGCCATTTGGCGAGGTAAACTCGCCGCTACATCATCAAAGACACTACCGGCCGCTAAGGATGTTGAAAATCAGTGACTTCTAGTCCGGACAGTCGAAAAATCGCCCACCTTCCCATTAACTGGCTGATTCCATTGGGAAGGAATGAGCGTGAGCAGATGGCTACAGCAATTTTGCCTCCGATCCAAGTGAAGATTCGCGCCTTGTCAGTTTTACAGAGGCGCGTATAATCAGCCGCCGGGCCAAGGCTGCGGCGGTGGTCCCTGATTAGACTTATTTGTTAGGCACCAGCAAATCCTTATTAAGGGGCAGTTATAAACTGTAACGCTTCGTAAATGAAGAGTTTCTGCGAAGTCTTTTGCGTAGGCAACGCCGTGGCCGATGTTCTGGCCCGACCGGTGGATCATCTTGCCCCACCTGGGACGAGCCAGGCGCTTGAGGACGTCGTACTCGGCCCCGGCGGCAATAGCATCAACACCGCGATCGCACTGGCACGCCTGGGAGTGTCGGTCCGTGTTGCCGCCGCCATCGGTAATGACCGCTTTGGCCAATTTATACGCGACCGGGTGCGCGCCGAAGGCATTGACGACGCGGGCCTGGTCACACTCCCCGGCGCCAAGACCTCCACGTCGATTGTCCTTGTCGAGGCAACCGGCGAGCGCCGCTTCCTCCACTTGCGCGGCGTGAGCGCCTTTTTCTCAGGACAGAATCTCGATTGGGGAAAGGTGGAGGGGTCCCGGATTTTCCATTACGCCAGCGCCTTTGCCATTCCCGCCTTCGATGAATCATCACT
>Ga0315282_10001293_pt1 | contig 47703 bp, 47 predicted proteins | sample YL17G07_20_MG_FD_203693 | JGI IMG/M metagenome (GOLD analysis project Ga0315282, IMG submission 203693) | Sediment microbial communities from Yellowstone Lake, YNP, Wyoming, USA - YL17G07_20 | ecosystem: Environmental > Aquatic > Freshwater > Lake > Sediment | place: USA: Wyoming | collected...
AGAGGTATGGTACAATCCTTGATATCAGACATATCATCAACAGGATCTCTGAGGACAGCAGGTCCCTCTCTTAATGTAGTCTCTATGCTGTCCAACTGATGGGGTCCACCTCAAACTGCATCAACATTCTTGCCAATCCTTAAAAGACATAAAGGCAACTCTTGATTGCAGTGCTTTTTATCCCTCTGTTGCCCCTTACTATCAACAATCAGGGATACCATTCTTACGGATAGATGACATTCAGAACGGCTTTGTAATTTTAACGGACACCAGTGTGTTTCTGCCGGAAGAAATCCTACAACAGAACCCAAATACCATTTTACGTTGTCGACCAGGCGACATTGTAATTGCAAAGGGCGGAAATACAATTGCAAAAGTTGGTATTCTGACACAAGAATATCCTGAATATTCCTCCTGCAGAGATTTAATTGTTATTCGCACAGCGTCTTTGCAAGTAAAGCGTTATTATCTCTTGACCTATTTGCTTTCGTCTTTTGGACAATCTTTAATGACCCGAACGGCTAGTCAAACCGGACAGCCTCATCTTACTCTTACATCCATCAAAGAACTTTGTATTCCTATTCTAAACGAAAAATTGCAGAAGTTTTTGGAAGACACCTTAGAAAGCATATACGATCTTTTCCGTTTAGCGACCCTGAAATATGCCAAAGCCGAAAACCTGCTCTACAAAGAACTAGGGTTGGACAGCTTCAAACTGGAATATGAACTTTGCTATGTAACCAATTTCTCTAAGGTATTCGGGACTCATCGTGTAGACGCTGAGTACTTTCAACCTGCTTATGAGAAACTAATTCGGCATATTAGTGATAAAGGGGCGTGCGAAATTAGACAGATACAACTCTTTAATAGCAGAGGGGTACAGCCTCTTTATGTAGAAGATGGGGAAATAAAGGTTGTCACAAGCAAACATTTAGGCCGAGACTCGATCGATTACTCGAGCCTAGAGTGCACAACTCGGCATGAGTGGGACAACAATAAAAATGCCCAAATAAGGAAATTTGACATACTAATTTATACGACAGGTGCCTACGTTGGTAGGACAAATTGTTATTTGGTAGATGATGAAGCTCTGGCTAGCAACCATGTAAACATCTTGAGAGTAGAAAAGCTAAACCCAGTTTTCGTAAGCGTGTATTTAAACTCAGTTTTGGGACAAATACAGGTAAAAAGATGCGTTAGTGGTTCTGCCCAAGCTGAATTATACCCGTCTGACATATCTAGATTCATTGTGTGGAACGCTCCAGAACAAACTCAACGAAAAATTGCTTCTCTTGTCCAGCAATCCCATGAGGCGAGAAAGAAGGCCAAAGAATTGTTAGAGGAAGCTAAAAGAAAAGTTGAGGCAGAAATAGAGAAAGAAGCAAGTTGACTTAACTCCATGTGTGTTACCCCTGTTCCCTCGGCCAACCACGTACGATTACTTGATATGATGTTATAATTGCCAAATATCCCGTTGTTTGAGCGCCAGTTGAAGGGCAAATTGAGCTTGACAAAGAAGCTTTGGGAAGCTATATTGATGAACGGACTTCTTACAAACAGTTTTTAGGTGGTTTGTATTGACAGAACAGAAAGACCTTACATCTCAAGTCCCCAGGGAGATCGCTTTAGAGATTTGTGACCGGATGCGACACCGGCGGTGGTATGAGTGGATTTGGAGATGGATTCCTCTGGCGGGCTGCTGGACATGCTACTGGCGCAATCGTATCTGTCTTGATGACCCGATGGGCTGCCGGCTGATAAATCGTATTTATAAGCGGCGGAAATGAGTTCAATCAAATGCCTGGAGTGGCTAAGGTACAGACTGCGCCTTCTTGACCAGACCATGCTGCCTCAGGAAAAGGTCTTCCTGGAAATAGCCGATTACAGAGAGCTGGCCCGGGCCATCAGGGAGATGCGTATCAGGGGAGCGCCTGCCCTGGGGGTGGCTGCTGCTTATGGCATGGCACTGGGTGCGCTAAGGATAGAAGCTAGAACTAAGGAAGCGTTTCTGGTTAAGCTGGATGAGGTCTATAACACCCTCGCTTCCACCAGACCTACCGCAGTAAACTTGTTTTACGCCTTGGAACGGATGAAGGCGGTGGCGGAGCGAGGGACTGACTCCTCAGAAATCAAACAATTTTTGCTGGCCGAGGCCAGACGCATCGACGAAGAGAACCACAATGCCCACGAAGCCCTCAGCAAGTATGGCGCTGTGCTTATTCAGGATGGCTTCACTGTGCTTACTTACTGCAATGCCGGGGCACTGGCCACGGCAGCCGGCTATGGCTCAGCCCTGGGGGTCATTCAGGCGGCCTGGAAGCAGGGTAAGAAAATACAGGTCTTTGTACCTGAGACGCGCCCGCTGTTGCAGGGGTCGCGTCTTACCGCCTGGGAGCTTAAAGAGCGGGGTATACCTTTCACACTGATCACCGACAACATGGCCGGGCATTTCTTGCACCGGTGTAAAGTCAATTGCGTTGTAGTGGGCGCCGACCGCATAGCTGCCAATGGGGATGTGGCCAACAAAATTGGCACCTATACATTAGCTGTGCTGGCCCAGGAAAACGGAGTCCCCTTCTATGTGGCAGCCCCTGTCAGCACCATAGACCTCTCCCTGCCCAGCGGCGATGCCATACCTATTGAAGAGCGCAGCCCTCAAGAGGTGACCCATATCAGGGGAACGGCCATAGCCCCCCAGGGGGTGGTGGTGGCCAATCCGGCCTTTGATGTAACACCGCATTATTATGTCTCGGCCATAATCACTGAGAAGGGAATCTTGCGAGAGCCTTATCAGGAAAAGCTGCGGAAGGCAAAAGATCTCTGAAAAAGAGGTGTCCGCCTCTGGCGGACTGGGGGTCTGGGGGTATCCCCCAGCTTCGCAAGTCCCCCAAGAGTGGGGGGATACAGGGGGTTGAAAGAGCTTGGCAAAGCTCTCATAAAACTTAGTTGACATAACCTTTGAGGAGTGACAAATGGCTCAAGCCAGAATCGGCATTATAGGCGGCACAGGCCTCTATCATATGGAGGGACTCAGCGATATAGAAGAAGTGCGTGTGAAGACGCCCTATGGCGATCCCAGCGATGCGATTGTCCTGGGTAATTTGGAAGGCTCACATCTGGCTTTTCTGCCCAGACATGGACGGGGACATCGCATCAGCCCCAGCGAGCTGCCCGCCCGGGCCAATATCTATGCTCTGAAATCGCTAGGGGTAGAGTGGATTATCTCGGTGGGAGCTGTAGGAAGTCTCAAGGAAGAAATACACCCCCTTGAGCTGGTAATCCCTGACCAGCTTATAGACCACACCCGCCAGCGGCCGAGTACCTTTTTTGGCCAGGGTTTAATAGTACATACCGTCTTCGCCCAACCCTACTGCCCGGTCCTCAGCCAGATTGTCTACGCGGCGGCCAGGGATGTTGGTGCTAGGGTACACAAGGGTGGTACCTATTTGGTGATGGAAGGGCCGCTTTTCTCCACTCGCGCTGAGTCAGACTTGTACCGCTCCTGGGGGGCCAGCGTCATCGGCATGACTGCCCTGCCTGAGGCGAAGCTAGCTAGAGAGGCTGAGATTTGCTATACCACGCTAGCCTGCGTCACAGATTACGACTGCTGGCATGAGGCGTATGAATCAGTAACCATTGAGATGATTGTGGCCAACCTGCTTAAAAACGTGGATAACGCCAAGCGGATAGTCAAGCTGGCCTCGGGGCGTATCCCGCAGAAGCGTAATTGCCTCTGCGGAACTGCCCTGAAGAATGCTATAGTCACCGCCCCGGAACACATATCAGCGGCGAGAAAAAAAGAACTGGCCCTGTTAATTGGCAAATATGTAACCTAGGAATCGTTAATGCTGGTGTTGCTATCATCATGAAGCATGAAAATACTGATACCTCATCCCCCTGGCCCCCTTCTCCTGCAGGAGAAGGGGGCGGAAAGGAATCTGGGGGATACCCCCAGACCCCCACCAGAGAGGCCGAGCCTCTCTGGACTCTCCACATTTTACAGGGGGATTCCCAAGGGGTTAAACCCCTTGGGCGGGGGCATGGGGGTGTCCCCCATTTCAATACCAATTCCCCCCAAGATTGGGGGGTAAGGGGGGTTGAAACAACTGTGTTTGGAGTAGTGTTCAGGTGAGTCCAATAGACCCAAAAAAATTTGAGGCAAACTGCACAGCTACCATTATAGGCAGCTTGCCTTATACTGACCCTCAGCAGGCCTGCAGCGCGGTCTTGCGCTATCTTCCTGAGATACCTGTCTGGCCACAGTTGCCCAAACGTTCTTACCTGGAAAATATGTACGTTCAGTTCAGCCAGGGCTTTCCCGGCGTGGTGGTTGATGAAGAGGCGCAGCGCATCTATGTGAAGCGCTCCCAGGACTTGAGCCAGCCGCTGGCCAAGCTCTATGAGGCATATTTGGCGAAAGACCTCAACACTTTCGCTATCGGGTCAGAATATGCCGCCGGACTGCATACCTTTCTTTCCCTGAAGCTGGATTCTCCGCTGGCGGTCAAGGGGCAGATCACCGGGCCGGTGAGCTGGGCGCTTACTGTGGCTGATGAGGAGCGACGGCCGATTCTCTATGACGAGACGCTATCCGATGCCCTGGCTTGCCTGCTGCGGCTCAAGGCGGCTTGGCAGGAGCGTCAACTTAAAGCTCTATGCCCCACCACTATCATGTTCGTGGATGAGCCTTCTATGAGCGCCTTCGGCTCGGCCTATGTGTCTATCTCCAGAGAACGTGTCATCAAGCTCCTGGACGAGGTCTTTGGGGGATTGGAGGGGCTTAAAGGGGTACATTGCTGTGGCAACACTGACTGGCCGGTGCTGCTGGCCACCTCGGCCGATATCGTCAGTCCGGATGTCTATAACTATATCGCCTCCATGAGCTTCTATCCGGCGGAAGTCAAGACCTTTCTTGATAGGGGTGGGATTATTGCCTGGGGTATCGTGCCCAACGAGGAGCCAGCCCTACGGGGGGAAACGGTGCCCAGCTTGCGCGAACGACTGGAAGAGGCTATGTCACCGCTGAGCCACAAAGGCATACCGTTCCGCCACCTGATACGCCGCTCTCTGGTGACGCCTTCCTGTGGGCTGTCTGGCCTTCCAGCAGAGGCCGCTGAAAGAGCGCTGGAGCTTCTCGCCGAGCTTTCCCGTGACCTCAAGAAACGCTATCTCAAGGACTAGCAGTCGGCATACCCCTTCTTGGCTTTTGCCTTGCAATAGGCTATCATTACTTCAACTGGCTTGGATGGATTATGAAATCAGTACTGTTGCACACCATAGACGGAGAACAGGTAGAATATGATGCTAACTGTGGTGGCCTTAACCCCTGGGAGGCCATACCCTGCCTGCGCTGCGGCGTGTGTTGTTCCAGGTGGCAAGCGCCAATGAGCCATGCGGAGATGGCTCTTATTGCTGAGAGGATGAGTATCTCTGTGTGCACCTTCATTCGTAGGTATGCTCAAAAATATCCCTTTAAGCGTGGTGAATACTTGCTGAGACATGACCAAAAGGGCTGCATTTTCCTGAGATATGAGAATGGCCTTGCGACCTGCGCCATCCATGATGTTAAGCCGGAAGCTTGCCGCCGCTGGACGCCCAGCCTGTCCCATTCGGAATGCCGCCAGGGGCTGAGCCAGCGCGGTGGCAAGCTGCTTTTACCGAGTGAGCTATACCCTGAAGGTGGTGAGCTAAACCAGTTTCTAACCTGTCTATCGGCAGAAAAGTAAGATAATACTAGAACGGAGTTACCCTATGTACAAAAAGACTAGAGTTGCCCAGTTGAAACATCGGCGCAGAGAGAAAAAGCTTAAAGAGAGGGACAAGTCCCAGCCACCGGCAAGCCCCGCTCCAGTACGACATCCATGAAGCGGGCCTGGTTGCTGACCGGCCCACCAGGGGTGGGCAAGACCTCTGTCATCCGGCAGGCAGTGACCAGGTTGGAAGCAGGCGGGTTCTATACTGAGGAGATACGGGAGTCTGGGGTCAGGCAGGGCTTCAGGCTGGTCACTCTTGATGGAAAAAGTGCTATGCTGGCCCACGTTGAGTTCAAAAGCCCACACAGGGTGGGCAAATACGGGGTGGATGTAGCCAGCCTGGAGCAGGTGGGGGTAGCAGCGCTGCGTAGGGCAATACAGGAAGACCCTGTAGTGGTAATTGACGAGATCGGCAAAATGGAGCTATTCTCAGAAGCCTTTCGCCAGGTGGTGCTGGAGGCGCTGGAAAGTGGCAAGAAGGTGCTGGGCACTATAATGCTCAAGCCGTATCCCTGGGCCGATGAGATAAAACGTCGGCCGGAGGTGAATTTAGTCCGGCTGAGCTTGGACAACCGACAGCAAGTGCTCATCCAAACTCGATTGTGGCTTAGGGGGCAGGGAGGCGAGTAATGACCACTTGGCCGGAGCTGGTTCAGACGATGCTCAACCCGGCGTTCTATCCGCACCCCACCTCCGGTGTGAAGCTGATGCAGACCCAGATGTCCTATCTCTTCCTCACCGGCGAATATGTCTACAAAGTAAAAAAGCCGGTAAACCTGGGCTACCTGGACTATACCACGCTGGAGCAGCGCCGCCGCTTTTGCCAGCAGGAGCTGGAGCTAAACCGCCGCCTTTGCCCCGATACCTACCTCGATGTGTTAGCGATCGGCCGGGAGATGGGACAACTTCGGCTGGGTGGTGGGACGGTGGAGGAGTATGCGGTGAAAATGCGCCAGTTGCCTCCTGACAGGATGATGGACGTGCTGCTGGTCAAAGGCCAGGTCTCTGAAGAGATGGTGCGGCAGGTGGCGCAAAAGCTGGCTGACTTTCACCAGCGAGCAGAGACCAACGCCGAGATAAGCAATTATGGCAGACTGAGTACCATCCTGGTCAATACCGAGGAGAACTTCAACCAGACTCAGAAATATATCGGAGTCTCTATTTCTCAGAAGCAATTTCAGAGCATTAAGGTTTTTACCGATACCTTTGTTGAGCAAAACAAAGGGCTGTTTGAAAAGAGGGTTAGAGAGGGGCGGATACGGGATTGCCACGGCGACCTTCACAGCGCGCACGTCTGCTTTACCGACGGCATCTGCATCTATGACTGTATCGAGTTCAACGACCGCTTTAGGTACTGCGATGTGGCCTCAGAGGTAGCCTTTTTGGCTATGGACCTGGACTTTCACCGCCAGCCCGGTCTGTCAAGACACTTTGTCAACTCCTATGTGGAAAGCTCTCAAGACAAAGAGCTTCTGAAGCTGCTCAACTTCTATAAGTGCTACCGCGCCTATGTGCGGGGCAAGGTGGAGAGCTTCAAGCTGGACGATCCGCTTATTCCGAAAGAGGCCAAGACAGCTATTTTAGCCGCCGCCAGGAGGTATTTTGAGATGGCGGAGGGGTATAGGTGAATTGAATATGGATGGAGGGAGAAATGAACGCATTCGAAGATATTGTAAAGCTGTATCTAGAGGCAGAAGGCTATTGGGTTAGGCAGTCTGTTAAAATTGATATTTCAAAGCAAGATAAGCGGGAGATTGGTTTGTATTCTATGCCTAGGCCAGAGATTGACCTTGTGGCACTAAATGTGAAGAAAAACGAATTATTGTTAATAGAGGTTAAGTCCTATCTTGATTCATACGGCGTTTATTATGAGGCTATTTCTGATGATGAGCCAAAAGATGATAGGACTAAAAAGGATGCAAAGCGTTATAGGTTGTTTACCGATAATAAATTTAGAGAAGTTGTAACTAGGGCTTTGCGTGAAGAATATCTGAAACAAGGCCTTATAAGGAAAAACACAAAAATAAATTACGCGCTAGCTTCTGGGAATATTCGCTCGCCTGGAGATAAGTCAAAAATAAGTAACTATTTCTTGCAGAAAGGATGGACGTTATTCTCGCCGGAACAGATTAAAGACAGAATTAGAAAATTATCAGACAAAGGATGGGAAGATAACATAGTTACGATAACCGCGAAATTGATAATGAAAAACTGAGAATTGCGGAGCTACTAACTTGAAAGCGCCATTCCCAAAATTCGTAGAGACTGTGTTGGGGGAGACCATTACAGCCAAAGGAGGACTATAACATGACTGCGAAACCAACGGTAATCAAGTTTTTTGCGCCTGTTACTGATGTCACAATCAACGCTTTGATGAACGCCATCGACCAGAAGATGAAACAAGGTGCTACCCATTTCATTGTCCTCATCTCTTCTCCCGGTGGTTCCGTTTTTCATGGGCTATCGGCTTACAATTACCTGAAAGGCTTACCGGTAACCATAACAACCCATAACTTTGGTAGTGTGGACTCTATAGGAGTAGTGCTATTTTGCGGGGGCAGTAAAAGGCTCTCGGTCCCTCAGGCGAGGTTCTTGCTTCATGGCGTAGCTGCCGGTTTCCAAAACGAGCGCCTGGAAGAGAAGCAACTGGAGGAGAGACTGAAGGGGCTAAGGATCGACATAGAGAACATTGCCAAAGTAGTCGCTGCCAACACCGGCAAGAGCGTTCTGGATGTCACCAAGGCCATGCTGGAAAGAACCACACTGAATCCTGAGGAAGCCAAAGCATGGGGCTTGGTTCATGAAATTAAGTCTGAACTGTTTGAAGCAGGCTCCGAAGTCATTTCGATTCAGTATCAGGAAAAACAAAGCCAATGACTGGGTAAATTAAAACAAATATAGTTCAAGAGAGGTGTCAAAATGGCTGGACGGTTGCAAGGTAAAGTCGCCCTGGTCACAGGTGCGGCCTCGGGAATCGGTCGGACTACTGCCCTGACATTCGCCAGAGAAGGCGCCAAGGTGGTGGTCTCTGACATTGTACCCCAAGGGGGCAACGAGACGGTGCGGATGATAAAAGAGGCCGGGGGCGAAGCCATCTTTGTCAAGGCCGATGTCTCCCGGACGCAAGATGTCCAGACGATGATCCAGAAGATTGTGGAGACTTACGGCCGGCTGGACTGCGCCTTTAACAATGCTGGCATTGAGGGGCCGATGAACTTTATGGCAGACTGCACCGAGGAAGACTTTGATCGCACCATGCGCATCAACCTCAAAGGCGTTTGGCTGTGTCTGAAGTATGAAATCCCCCAGATGGTCAAGCAGGGCGGTGGGGCTATTGTCAACGCCGCCTCGGTGGCGGGGCTGGTTGGCTCCCCGGGAATTGGCGTTTATAGCGCATCAAAGGGTGGCGTAATACAACTGACACGCACGGCGGCGCTGGAGTATGCTAAGGATGGTGTTCGAGTAAACGCTGTGTGCCCTGGCGCTATCGTCACTCCTATGCTTCAGCGCCTCCAGGAGCACTATTTGGCCAGTCAAGCACAGTCACAGGCTGCTTTGGGGACAACACCAGTCGGTAAACCGGAGGATGTCGCTGAGGCGGTGGTGTGGCTGTGCTCAGATGCGGCATGCTTTATCAATGGCCATGCTATGGCGGTGGATGGCGGCTACGTTGCCGGATAGGACACAACCGAACCGGACAAACAGTGACTAACACAGCAAGGAGCTACTGATTTGAAAGCACCATTCAGAAAATTCATAGAATCAGAGCTGGGAAGTGACATCTTACTTATTACCTGCGGGCTGCCTGGCACCTACAAAACAGAGACTAGCGAGGAGATGGCCAGGCTCAAGGGCTATCCCATAGTGCACACCGACCTTATCAGAAAAGAGGTGCTTAAGGGTGAGGACATCTTCGATGAAAAGGTGGCTTCAAACATGGACAAACGGATGCTGGTCTATGAGGAGGCGTTCAGGCAAGCAGACGAGCTTTTAGAGAAAGGCGACAGCGCCATAATTGACGCCACCTTCGTCACCCAGTTGTTGAGAAGGCAAGCTGCGGCCATAGCTGCCAAATATAATAAAACCCTGGTCATTCTTCAGACATACTGTCCGCAGGAAGTGGCCATTGCCCGCATACTTAGGCGGACTAAGGAAAACTATGAATCCAATGCTCTCGATGAGAAAGCCTACCTCAACAACAAGAAGAAGTTCGAGGAAGTTGACCTCGATGATTTGAAAATATCTTATCCCGACCTCAATATCGTCCACCTGACAGTGGATACCCAGAAGGACCTGTCTGAAGACTGGCACGTCATCGGTGTAACGAGGAGATAGCAATCCATTATACCTACTACCTTTGGTACTGCGAAACATGAAAAAGGGGATTCCAAAAGGGGCGTCCGCCTGCGGCGGATGGCGGGGGCCTGGGGGTATCCCCCAGCCTTCCTCCCAATTCCCCCAAGAGTGGGGGATAGGGGGTTGAAAGAGTTGTTTACGCAACAATGAAAATAGACTTACACATCCATACCAAGTCTGGCTCGGATGGCAACCTGACTATTGAAGAAGTGTTTCAGGAGGCCAAGGCGAGAAGCATAGGCTTGATGTCTATAACTGACCACGACTCAATAGAATGTCAGCCAAAGGCCATTGCACTGGCCAGAGAGTGTGGTATATCCTACATTACCGGCGTAGAACTTAACATAACATTCAGCTATCCTGACCGTAATGGACCTGTTTCTCTGGATTTATTAGGGTATCGCTATGATTTTCAAGACCAGGCGTTGGCTGCTAAACTTGCGTTGGCCAGAAAACATAGGGAATGGAGAGCGCGTCAAATCTTGGCAAAACTGAACGCCGAGTTTGATAAAGAGGGTATCGCCAGGTTTACCGAGCGGGATATGAAGAACATCCAGGATAGCGTAGACGGGTCGTTTGGCCGACCACATATAGCCAACTACCTGATACAAAAAGGTATTGTGCAGGGCAAGCAAGAGGCCTTCGATAAATATCTGGTCAAGTGCGATGTCCCCAAGTATCCGCTTTCTCTGGCTGAGGCGTCAAATCTTATTAGAAACGCTGGCGGCATACTGGTTCTGGCGCATCCCAATGACCCTTATGGGACGTCTCTGGTGATTATAACGCACGATTTGACCGAACAGACCAAAATTATCGAGAAATATATGCTAGAATACATAGATGGCGTTGAGTGCTGGCACTACGGAGATGATAAGAAAACTACCGACCATTATGTTGAATTCGCCAGTGAGCACAGGTTGGTGATGACCGGGGGCAGTGATTGCCACCAAAAACCCATAATTATGGGCACGGTAGATGTACCTGATTGGGTTGCCAAGCAGTTCAGTTGAGAAAGGAGAACCAGGTGAGCCGGAAAAAGGCCAATCAGAGTGATATTAGAGACTCCTCACTCGCTCCTCAGGGCGAGTTGCGTATAGAGTGGGCTGCCCGTGAGATGCCGGTGCTGCGGTCCATCGGCGAGAGATTCAAGCGGCAGAAGCCGCTGGCTGGTCTGCGTGTCTCTGCTTGTCTGCATGTCACTACTGAGACGGGTAATCTGGCGCAGGTACTCCAGGCGGGTGGGGCTGACCTGGTGGTGTGCGCCTCCAACCCCTTGAGCACTCAGGATGAGGTGGCAGCCGCTCTGGTGGTCAAGCATGGAATACCGGTATTCGCCATCAAGGGGGAGGACAACCAGACTTATTACAAGCATATTCACGCTGCCCTGGCCCACAAACCACAGATCACTATGGATGATGGAGCTGACCTAGTAAGCTCGTTGCATCAGAAACGTCCCAAGTTTCTGGCTGATGTTATCGGTGGTACCGAGGAAACCACCACCGGTGTTGTCAGGCTGCGCAGCCTGGCTCAGGCGGGCAAACTCAAATATCCTATCATCGCTGTCAACGATGCTCAGACCAAGCACTTTTTTGATAACCGCTACGGCACTGGCCAGTCCACCATTGATGGCATCACCCGGGCTACCAATGTACTGTGGGCAGGCAAGCGGGTGGTGGTCTGTGGCTACGGCTGGTGTGGCCGGGGGGTAGCCTCGAGGGCGAGGGGGCTGGGCGCTCAGGTCATTGTTACCGAGACGCAACCGGTGGCTGCTCTGGAGGCTATCATGGATGGCTATCAGGTAATGCCGCTCGGCGATGCAGTCTGCATCGGTGACATATTCATCACTCTCACCGGCAATACCCATGTTATTGACCGTGAGCATTTCCTGGCTATGAAAGACGGTGCCATCCTGGCCAATAGCGGCCACTTTGATGTTGAGATCAACATCCCTGCGCTGGAAAGCCTGATGCGTAAGAAGCGCCAGATGCGCCCCCTGGTGGAGGAGTACACCCTGACCGATGGTCGGCGGCTGTATCTACTGGCGCAGGGCAGGCTAATAAACCTGGCAGCCGCTGAAGGGCATCCGGCCAGCGTCATGGACATGAGCTTCGCCAACCAGGCGCTCTGCCTGGAATATCTGGCCAGGTCGGGGAACAAACTAAGCCCCGGTGTCTATTCAGTGCCCCAGGAAATTGACCAGGAGGTGGCACGCCTCAAACTCCAGTCTTTGGGCATAACTATTGACAAACTGACCCCAGAACAGAGAGAATATCTGGCAAGTTGGGAGCAGGGAACTTAAGGTGCGGGCAAGAAGGAAAAGGTACGATGAATAGTTTCATGAAATCGCCGCATTACCTTTTCACCTCGGAGTCGGTGACTGAGGGTCATCCCGATAAGCTCTGCGATCAGATCTCGGATGCTGTGCTGGATTCTATCTTGGCCAAGGATCCGATGGGACGGGTGGCCTGTGAGACAGCCGCTACTGTCGGCGTGGTGATTGTAATGGGTGAGATCAGCACCGACTGCTACGTGGAAGTCCCTGAAATTGTCCGGGATGTGCTGCGAGAAACAGGCTATACCCACCCCGAATACGGTTTCGACTTCAGGAGCTGCGGGGTGATGGTTTCCATCAAAGAGCAGTCCCATGACATTGCCGGGGGAGTGGACAAGTCCCTGGAGGTGCGCCAGGGCAAGGCGAAGAACGATCTTGATGGCCTCGGTGCTGGTGATCAGGGGATGATGGTGGGCTTTGCCTGCAACGAAACTCCTGATTTAATGCCAATGCCGATCTACCTGGCTCACAAGCTGTGCCAGCGTCTGGCTAAAGTCAGGAAGGAAGGACTCCTGCCTTATCTGCGCCCTGATGGCAAGTCTCAGGTAACCGTGGAGTATAGCTATGGCGTACCGCAGCGAGTTGACAGCGTGGTCGTAGGTGCTCAACATGACCCGGGGGTAAACCATGATGATATTCAGCGCGATATTATAGAGCAAGTGATCAAACCAGTTATACCTGCCTCTTTGTTGGACAAGAAGACCACGTGCTATGTTAACAGCGCTGGCCTTTTTGTGACGGGAGGACCGGTGGCCGACGCTGGCTTCACCGGACGAAAGCTATTGGTAGATACCTATGGCGGCTTTGCCCGCCACGGCGGTGGGTCTTTCTCCGGCAAGGACCCTACCAAGGTGGACCGTTCAGCGGCCTACGCCGCTCGTTATGTAGCCAAGAACGTGGTGGCTGCTGGCCTGACCGACCGCCTGGAGATTCAAGTGGCTTATGCTATCGGTGTCTCTCATCCTTTATCAATCTCTATAGAGACCTTTGGCACTGGCAAGGTGCCTGATGATGTTATATTGAACTTGATCAGAAAATATTTTGACCTGCGCCCTGGCGCTATCATCAAGAACCTTGACCTGCGCCGGCCAATATATCGTCCCACCGCCGCCTATGGCCATTTTGGGCGCAGTGACCTTGACCTGCCCTGGGAAAAAACCGACAAGGCTGCCACACTGCGGGCGGATGCCGGTCTGCCAGCCCAAGAGCAGTCTTTGGGTCAGTCTTGCATTAGCCCCTCATCTGGCAACTCAGGCTTAGACAAAAAACAAAGCTGCTAGACCAGGTTTGAGTTCTAGGACTGACAACAGTGCTTGGTGCTGGAAAGGCTAGAAAGGGACGTTGTCCGCTATGTGGGAAGCGACCCACATGTGGTGGGGTTGCAGACTGCCCGGATGTCATTGTTATGAAAATGGCTTTTTCAACCCCCTTTGTCCCCCAATCTTGGGGGAATGGGGAGGAAGGTTGGGGGGCACCCCCAATCCCCCGCCAAAGGGGCGAATCCCCTTGTGGAATCCCCATTGTAAATAGCGGAGAGTCCAGAGAGGCTCAGCCTCTCTGGAGGGGGTCTGGGGGATGAGGTATCAGTATTTTCATACTTCGTGGTGCTGGCTGCAAGCCAGCATGGGGGATTGCTTCACCCGCCAAGGCGGATTCGCAATGACTGAAGACAATCCACACTCACACTGTTCACTGGCTCTCTCACTGCAAATACAGCGAATAATACCGGTTACAGGTGGATTAGTAGAGGAGGCGTAAGCGATGAAGACCATATCCATTTTCGGCGGCTCTAAGATTGGTCAGAGGCACTGGCGCCCGGGCAGGAAAGTATGGTCAATTGCCATTTTCGGTGGCTGTGACATGGATTTTCGCCAGGCCGAGTTGGAGGAAGGCGTCACGAAGGTTGTGGCAATCTCAATTCTCGGAGGACATAAGGTTGTTGTCCCGCAAGACATGCCTGTCAGCCTTTCTGGGTTCTCATTCCTTGGCGGTCGCGAGATGAAGCGTTCTAAGGCAACAGAGATAGCTGTGACCTCTGCCAAGGCACTACACATAAATGCCATTAGTATCCTTGGTGGTTTCGAGGTAACCGAGTAATACCAATGAAAGCAGTGCTGCTGGTAGGAGGCGAGGGGACCAGATTGCGTCCCCTTACCTACAAAACCCCTAAAGCTATGGTGCCCATCCTGAACCGTCCCTTTCTGGAGCACTTCATCGCCCATCTCAAGAAGCATAACATAGAGGACATCATCCTGACTTTGGGTTATCTGCCCGACCCGGTGCAGGCCTATTTCGGTGACGGTAGAGACTTCGGCGCCAGACTTGTCTATGTAGTGGAGGGGACTCCCCTGGGCACTGCCGGGGCAGTGAAAAACGTGGCCCAGCATCTTGATGGCACATTCTTCGTGTTCAACGGGGACGTCTTCACCGACCTTGACCTCACCGAGATTCTGGCCTTTCACCGCAAGAAGAGAGCAGTAGCCACCATTGCATTGACACCTGTGGAAGACCCCAGCAGGTATGGTGTGGTGGAGACCGATGCTCAGGGTCGGGTCAGGGCTTTTATTGAGAAGCCACCCCGCCATGAGGCTACCACCAACATGATTAACGCCGGCACCTACATACTGGAGCCAGAGGTGCTGGATTACATACCTTCAGGCTCTCATTATATGTTTGAACGGGGGCTGTTCCCACATCTCCTGGACATGGGGCGGCCTGTTTATGCCTGTCCCTCTGACGCCTACTGGATTGACATTGGTACTCCGGAGCATTACTTCCAGTTGCATCTGGACTTGTTGCGAGGAAAGGCCTCAACTCCCCTCTCCATCCCAGCTGACCACCGGGGCTGTTCCATACATCCCAGCGCCCGGCTTGAAGGGCCTGTGCTTGTGGGTGAGGGCTGTATCATCGGCCCAAAGGCGCAGCTCAACGGTCCAGCGGTGCTGGGGCCAGGCTGTATTATCGGGGAAGAAGTGCTGATCGAGCAGGCTATTTTGTGGCATAAAGTGCGTGTAGGTGCCGGAGCTAGGTTGAACCAATGTGTGGTGGCGGCTGACTGCTCCATAGGCGATGGCTGCTATTTGAGCAAGGGCTGCGTCTTGGGCGAGGCGGTAGAGCTGAAAGCGGGCAACCGCCTGGAGCCTGGCACCAAGCTCGGGGCGGACAGACAGTCCCCCTAGCTTCGCCATCTTGCAAAAGAATCAGCCCAATGCTACTATTTGAAGTGATTCTCCGTGGATGGAGCGCTGATGGGCCAGATTTACTTCCTAGACTGCACCAACCGAGACGCTGTTCAGGCCTCGCGCATCAGCCTATCCAAGTTCCAGAAGACCATGGTAAACGTTTACCTGGGGAAATTGGGCATACACCAGTCGGAGTTTGTTTTTCCCTATGCCAAGCATGAGCGGAACTATGTCAAAGCCAATCTGGAGCTTAAGGAACTGGGAGCTTTTGGCTCGCTAGTGCTGAGCGGTTGGTGCCGTCCCCTTGTGGTTGATGTAGCTGCATCCCTGTCCCGCGGCGTCAAGGACCTTAACATATCTATCTCTACCTCTGACCAGATGATCAAACACAAATTCGAAAGCAAAATTACTCGGGAAGGTATAATTGGGTTGATGACCGAGGCTGTGCAATATGCCAGGAAAGGCGGGGTACGCACACTGGGTGTCAATGCCGAGGATGCCTCCCGCACAGACTTGTCTTATCTTTTTGAGTTTGGCCAAGCAGCTAAAGAGGCAGGGGCTGACCGACTGAGGTATTGTGATACCCTGGGTTATGATACCCCTATGAGTATCTACGACAGAGCAAAAGCGTTGTCTGAGCAGGTGAAAATAGACCTTGAGCTGCACTGTCACAATGACTTGGGCATGGCTGTGGCCAACTCTATCGCCGGGGCGAAGGGTGCCATAGACGGCGGCGTGAATGCCTATATCAACACCACTGTGAATGGCCTGGGGGAGCGTTGCGGACAGGCTGACCTGCTGAGTTGTATCTTGGCGCTTAAGTTTGCTAGGGACATGGACAAGTACGTCATTGCTGACCCTATCAACCTCAAGGTTGTCTCAAATTTGGCCAAATATGTTGCCTACGCATTCAATGTGCCCATACATATAAATCAGCCTGGCGTTGGTGCCAACTCCTTCGCACATGAGGCGGGAATTCACGCTAATGGCTTCCTCAAAGACCGTAAAAACTACGAGCTATATGACCCTGAAATTCTGGGCATCATCACCGAGGAGCGAGTGACTGCTGGCAGTGTGATTACCACCGGGGAATACGGAGGGCTGGCCGGTTTACGCCATGTCTATGGCAAACTGGGCATAACATTCCCGGACAAGGAGAGCGCCGAGAGCGTCCTCGACTTGGTGCGCTATGCCAACGCTCACAACCAGTTACCCCTTACCGAGGACGAGTTGCGTTTTATCACCAGGTACCCGGAGCAGGTGAGGAAGATTCTCACAGTCATACCTTAAGCCAGTTGCGGGAAAAGGGGCCACTTACGATGACAACACAGGCCCTGCCTTTGGACTGACGCTGTGCCAAGCACAGCGTCAGGGCGTGGCCGTTTATGCCTATAGATGCGAGATAAGTCTCAACAAATCAACCTTGGACGGGAGATACCAGTTGAGTTATGAGGAGAAGATTGCTTTAAGACCCATAGGAACAGTGAGAAACGCAGTGACAGAAATAGAGCACGATGGCGGGGATAGCCTTGTTTCTGAGATAATTATAAACAGCGAATATGAAGAGGCTCTAGAGGGCATTGAGCAGTTCTCGCACCTCATCATCATTTTCTGGATGCACCAGGTACCGCCAACCAAACGTCATCTGAAAAAGGTGCACCCCAGAGGGAGGCTGGACTTGCCTCTACGAGGGGTACTGGCCACCCGCACTCAATACCGACCCAATCCGGTGGGCATCAAGACGGTGAAGTTGCTGGAGCGGTGTGGAAGCGTGCTCAAGGTGATGGGGCTGGATGCCTTGGATGGCACACCAGTACTTGACATAAAACCATATATCCCTGATTATGATAGAGCGCTGGGAGCCAGGGTGCCGAGATGGGTCAAGCAGTTGCGCCAGCCCCCAGAGCCATCTGAGCCTGCCAGATAGGAAGTAGTAAATGAGCGCACTAGCTGGAGTCAAGGTGCTGGAGTTATGTCAGATGGTGGCCGGGCCCTATGCCACCAAACTCCTGGCTGATCTTGGCGCTGAGGTGATCAAGGTGGAGCCGCCGGACCAAGGCGACCCGGCCCGCCGCAGAGGACCCTTTTCCGATGACATCCCCCATCAGGAGCGCAGCGGTCTTTTCCTCTATCTGAATACCAATAAACTGGATATCACTCTCAATCTGGAAAGACAGGGAGCCGGGGGATTACTTGACAAGCTCATCGCTCAAAGCGACATCCTGGTGGAGGACCATGCTCCCAAGCGTCGCCAGGAGTTGGGATTGGACTATCAGAGACTCCAGGCCATTAACCCCAAGCTTATCATGTGTTCTATAACTCCTTTTGGGCAAACGGGGCCTTATGCCAACTATAAGGCCTATCATCTGAACACCTATCACAGCGGTGGCGAGGGCTATACCACACCTGGAGGCACTCCCTTCCCGGAGCGTCCTCCCTTAAAAGTGGGCAAATTCACTGGCGACTACCTCAGCGGCTTAGGCAGTACCATAGCCATATTGGGAGCACTCTACTGGCAGAGGTTCACCGGAAAAGGACAGTATATTGACATATCCAAGCAAAGGCTGCTGATGAGCCTCAACGCTATAGAGCTGTGCCGCTATCCCAATGACGGTTATGTCACCACCAGGCTTACTCGCGGATACCGCCTGGCTGGCGTCTTCTCCTGCCGCGACGGTTACATCCAGTTCGCCACTCAGCAAGAGAAAGACTGGTGGGCTTTTGTGGAGTTAATGGGGAACCCAGAGTGGGCTAAAGACGAGCGATTCCATGACTTGGCTGGGCGGGAGAAGCACGCTGCTGAGATCAAGGAGAAGATATCAAGCTGGTTGATGCAACACACGCGTGATGAGCTTTATCGCATGGCTCGTGAGACAGGGACAGTGCTGGCCCCCTACTATACACTTGACGAGGTGGCTAACTCCCCGCAGTCCGCCGTTAGAGGTTTTTATGTGGAACTGGAGCACCCCGTAGCAGGGAGTTTCAAGTATCCTTCGGCCCCCTACAAGTTCTCTCGTACCCAATGGGCAGCCTACCGGCCAGCGCCAACCCTGGGACAGCACAACGAACAAATCTACTGCCAGCGTCTGGGCTATAGTAATGCAGATCTGACCAAGCTGAGACAGGCTGGCGTTATCTAGAAGGAGCCACATGGATGCTTTGGCTGGAGTAAGGATAATAGATTTTTCCATGGGAGCAGCAGGGCCCTGGTCTGCGGGTCTGCTGGCTTTGATGGGGGCTGAGGTCATCAAGGTGGAGAGCAGCCGGCACCCGGAGATAATGAGAATTATCTTGGATCCAGTCACCCGCCAACCGCAGTCGCCCAACCGCTCCCTGCTCTTTGAGGTGGTCAATCCGAACAAGCTTGGTGTGACCCTAGACTTGATGCATACGGAAGCGGTGGAGCTGGCCAAACATCTGGTGGCTACCTGTGATGTGGTGGTGGAAAGCTTTAGCCCGGGGGTGATGGAAAGGTTTGGGCTTGGTTATGAGGTGCTTCGGGAAATCAATCCCTCTCTAATAATGCTGTCCTGCTCGGCGGCTGGCGCCACTGGCCCTGAAGCTCACTCATTGGGGCTGGCCCCACTGTTTTCAGCCATGGGGGGGTTGGGGCACATGACAGGATACACCGATGGCCCGCCCAGCGAGATCAGGTTCACCATAGATATGATGGTAGCTCTGTCCAATGCCGTAGCTCTTCTGGCTGCTCTGAATCATCGACAGCAAACTGGCCAAGGTCAGCACATAGACCTATCCTCAAGGGAGGCCATGACCTGTCTGGTGGGCGATTCTTTGTTGGACTATACCATGAACGGGCGGGTGCAATCCCGCAACGGCAACCGGGACGATATTATGGCGCCACACAACTGCTATCGCTGTCAGGGTGAGGACAACTGGGTAAGCATCGCTGTGGGTAATCAGGAAGAATGGTTGGCTCTCTGCCAGGCCATGGGCAGGCCTGAGTTGGCCCAGGACGAGAGATTTGCCGACGTCCCCAGTCGCTGGCAAAATCAGGAGGAGCTTGACCGGCTGGTGGAACAGTGGACTGTGGATCACACTAATTATGATGTGATGCGCATCCTGCAAAACGCTGGTGTGGCTGCTGTGCCCTCTTTCAATGCAGAGAATCTGTTTACTGATCCCCATCTGGCTGAGCAAGATTTGACTCAAGTGGTAGAGCACCCTGAGTTAGGAGCAGTGCTTATGTTGACCCCACCTTGGAAGCTCTCCCAAACTCCGGCTCGTATTGTGCACCACAGCCCTCTCTTTGGTGAACATAATGACTATGTGCTTCGTGAGCTGTTGGGTCTCTCTCAGGAGAAACTGGAGCACCTAGTGCGCCAGGGGGTTGTGGCCTAGCTATTTGTCCCCTGTGTTTTTGGGGTAGGAACCAAAAATCTTGAACAGAGAGGTTTTGGTACGCACTTTTTCCAGGACCTCAGCAATCTGTGGCTGCTGGCGGTGTCCCTCAAGGTCAACCAGGAAGATATAGCGCCCCAGGCTCTCCTTGGATGGTCGGGACTCTATTTTGGCCAGATTGATGCCCCGCTGGGCAAACTCCTGAAGGATACTGAATAGAAGTCCAGGCTCGTCTTTATCGAAGGCGAAGCAGAGGGAAGTCTTGTCGGCGCCGGTGGGTGGATGGTCGTTGGGGGCCAGCACTACAAAGCGGGTAACATTGGATGCTTTGTCCTGAATGTCGCGGGCCAATATCTCAGCCCCATATAGCTGAGCGGCTCGCTCCGTGCCGATAGCGGCTGCCGGTGTATCATTTGCCATCATCTGCTCTACCGCAGTTGCCGTACTCAGAGCTGAAGCCAGATGGGCTTTGGGAAAACAGCGCTCCAAAAAGTAACGGCACTGGGCTAGGGGTTGGGGATGGGAGAAGATGACACCTACTTGATGGACGTGGGTACCGGGCTTGACGAGCAAGTTGTGCCTGATGGGCAATACCATTTCCTTCTTGATGAGCATCTTAGTCTCGTGAATCAACAAATCTAGCGTATCTGTTACTGATCCCTCAATACTATTCTCAATGGCCACCACGCCTTCATCAGCCATGCCCGTATCCACGGCAGTCGCTACTGCCCGAAAGCTTGGGAAGGGGATTAGCTTCGCCTGGCTGTTGTGGCGCAAAGCCGCTTCCTCGGCAAAGGTGCCAGCCGGACCTAGATAAGCAACTCTCACGGCATTCTTATCCGGCTTTGGCTGGCTGGCCCGAGAGAACAGCCCGGAGGGCTTCTTCCTGATCGGATTTAGTAACCGCCAGAACTTGGTCATCGGCCTCTAAAACAGTATCTATCCGGATCGCCTGGGGACGCTGCCCATGGCGCAATAGCAACACCAGCATACTGTCCGGGGGCAGTTTCAGCGCGCTAACGTGCTTGCCAACTGCAGGAGAGCCCCGGGATATCCTTATTTCCACAAGCTCCATGTTGCTTTCCCGCAGTTTGAGCAGGTGCATCAAGGGATGTGTAGGCACCTCCAACTCGATATGCTCCAGTATCAGGTTAGTGCTACTGACGGTACAGTCGATACCCAACTTCTTGAAGATAGTCTCATTCTTGGGGTTGCTGAGCCGGGCTATAGTGCGTGACACATTGAACATGTGTTTGGCCACCTGGCAGGCCACCAGATTATCCTCGTCCCCATCGGTTACTGCGATAAGCATGTCAGCCCTTCCTGTCCCTGCCTCCTTGAGGATAGCCGCCTCACAGCCATCTCCCCTCATGCAGATGCTGCCCAGTTCCTCGTTGATACGGTCACACCTGGAGTGGTCCTTTTCCAGCACCAGCACTTCGTGACCTTCAGCCAGTAGCGCCTTTGCGAGATAATAGCCGACTTTGCCGCCACCAACAACTATGATATACACCGGATTTACACCTCGAGTCTTTCCTTGAGCAACTGGGCAAATATTAGGGTTGGGCTGACAGTCTCCAACCCCAAAGTGGCGTAGAGTTCGCGGCGCAACGGGTCATAGATGCGGCAGACCACTTTCTCTACACCGAAAATATGTTTGGCGACCTGTGCAGCCAGCACATTTCGGTTATCGCCCTGGGTAACCGCTACAAAACCATCTGCCTCCTCTATGCCCGCCCGCTTCAGAATGTCCTCGTCAGTGCCATCACCGATGAGCGCTGTACCTTTGAACTCCGACGGCAACTTACGGAAGCTATCGGGGTTGATGTCCAGGACGGTGACTTTATGCCCCTCAGCATCCAGGAGGTTGGCAAGTTGGGCACCTACTCTGCCACAGCCCATAATTACTACCTTCATAAGCAGTCCTCTAGCAGTTATAAAGCTTTAGCCTCACTGGAGGCTGGCACACGCAAGATAAGCACCGGGCAGGGGGCATTCTTCAGCAGATAAGGGGCTACACTACCCAAGCTGAATTCTCCAAAGCGCTTCTTGTAAGGCAGCGCTACTACGATAGCGTCAACCCCTCGCTCTACCGCCTCATCCACCAGGGCTGGCCCTACATCCCTGGCCTGAAGCAATTCAGTCTCCAGTTCCATATCCTCTCCTTCAGCTATAGCCTCAGCCGACCGCAATGCCTTCTCTCCCTTGGTGATCTCAGGCTCAATACTGGCATCTAAGGGCAAGCTCCGCTTAACAGTGATAACGTAGGCCACCAAAACCTTACCCTTGGTCCGTCTGACCAGGCCACAAGCTAACTTCACTGCCTCAGCGTCTGCTGTTCCCCCGGACACCGGCACCAGCACTTTGCTATACGGCATAAATTTGTCTGCGGTCGGACAACTTTAACAAAATATACTGGCCCATTTGCCTAATTATAATCCCCAATCCGCACGTCTGCAACATCAGCTTGTGGCTATATTTGGTCAGCATCAGTTGCACTCTTTAGCAAAGGCAACTTGGAGCGCCGCCGGTAAAGGATATATATGACCAGCCCCAGGATAATCCAGGCAAAACCCACGTAGCGGGCATAGGTCTGGGAGGAAATAACTACTAACCACACTATAACAGAAAAGGCCAACCCTAAGACCGCCGTAACCGGGATGGCCTTGCCCTTGAAGCTGAAATTAGGGCGCAACCTGAAGGGGCGAGGTACCTCCGGCTTCCTGATGCGCAGAACAATGATGGAAAGATGGGCCATGGTGAAAGCCATCATGGAGCCGAAGGCATACAGACCGCCCAGGCGAGAGAACATGTCACTATAGAAAAAGCCTGGAAGTTGAAGAACCAGGATGATCAGGGCAAAAAGAATGATGGTTACATAAGGCGTCTTGAAGCGGGGATGCACTCGGCTGAGTGCGGCAGGCAACTGTCGGTGTGCTCCCATAGAGAAGGAGACGCGGGAGATGCCCATCAGACCAGCGTTAGTTGCTACCAAAAGGATAGTTGCAGCTAATATGCCCACCATTGGTCTGAAAAAAGCTTGCAGCCAATCTCGTGGTAAATTAGCTGCTATGCCAGCCACCGGGTCAGTAGCCCACTGAGAGCTTAGTTCTTGGGGGGTCATGGCCGATAAAGCTATTATAGAGATTCCAGCAAAGAGGACTAAGACAACTACTATCATCAATATAAGAGCTTTAGGAGTGCGCACTTCAGGCTCACGTGTCTCCTCCGCCATTTGAGACATAGTTTCTACCCCGGTAAAAGCTATGGCGGCGATAGCTACGCCAAACATCAGGTTCCCAGTGCCAGGCCAGTAGTGAAAAATATGCTCTTTTAACAATTGGACATCGAAGACAAGGAGGAAACCGAAGGTTATCAGAGCTACCTGAGTCAGTATATCCATCACTGCTAAGAACACATTCACAAATGAAGATTCTCTAACTCCAACGACGTTAACGAACATTAAAAACACCACTATACACATAGCTACAGAAGTAGCAATGGGTGGCGATCCCTTTAATGGAGCCCAAAAGTGGCCCAGGTAGGAAGGTATAGCGTAGGAAGATATGGCGGCGGTGATGATATAACTGAACATTAATCCCCAGCCAGCCAGGAAGCCTGCCATATCGTTGAAACTATGCCGGGCAAAGCTGGCTGAGCCACCAGCCTCCGGGTACATAGCTGTACCCTCAGCGTAGGTCAGCGTGTGGAAGATGAAGAAAAGGCCTGCAATGGCCAGAACGATGGGGGTGGCTCCCATAGCTGCCACTGCTACCAGGCCTAGAGCATAATAGATAGAGGAGCCGACATCTCCATAACCAGCGGCAAATAAACCAGGAATCCCCAGTGCTCGTCGCAGATGACTGTCCTTAGAACGGGGCCGCCGGATAACTTTATCACCTGGCTTTCGATGCCAGTCTTTAGACACCTTCGGTACTCGCCGGGGGCTTGCGGCTCTGGGTTTTAAGTAGCCATAACCGCAGCGCACCATTGATTACGAGTAAAATGCCCAGGATGACCCCTAAAGTGGTGGATAGCCCATTAATGGCAAAGGCAAAGATGCACAGAGTTATCCCCACAATCAACGAGGCCACTGCTAGTACATAGTTTAAAGTTCTCATATCACTTATGTGGCATTTTATCTATTTACCGTCTCTGTGTCAACTCTTTTCTGACTAGCTTAGCTTCTGGCAGACAGGGCAGAAATAGGTTCCTCTGTTTCTCACTGGTATACGCTGGATAGAAGTACCGCAAACCGGGCAATTTTTACCCCGCTGATGAGCTACAGCGAAGGCTAATTGTGCTGTACCAGGTCGTCCCAAGGCATCCTTGTAGTCGGCGATGCTAGCGCCACGCTGTCTCAGCGCTGTTTGCAGTACCTTGCGTATAGATTTGTGCAGCTTGGTTATCTCCTGGAATGACAAGTCTCCGGCTTTCTTCAGGGGATGGATTTTGGCCTGAAACAGGGCCTCATCTGCATACATGTTACCCACCCCGGATATGACTTCTTGGTCGCAAAGCACTGCTTTGATGGGGGCAGAGCGTTTATGCAGGCGCTCTTTCAGTAGCTTAGGCGTGAAATGCTGCTCCAGGGGGTCCGGCCCCAGTTTGCCCACTACCTCTGCCGGATCAGCCACTAGCCAAATAGTCCCCAGCTTGCGACGGTCGCAAAACTGTATCTGTGATCCGTCATCCATTATGAACGTATTGCGGCAGTAAAGCTCTGGAGGTGAGCCGGAGGGTGCAAGATGCAGCCAGCCGCTCATTCTCAAATGCAGGATAAGCGCCTGGCCGCTGGATAGATGAAATATCAGGTATTTTCCCCGGCGTTCTATTGATTCTATTTTTTGTCCGGACAAACGGCGACGAAACTCCTCCGGGCTGGGTTGGCGCACCGCACGTGGCCAGAGAAGCTGCACTGCGCTGAAGCTGCGCCCGACTACCCTGGGCACCAGGTCACGCCTGATAGTCTCCACCTCGGGCAGTTCTGGCACTACTCCATCTCCCCCCAGTTGTGCCCCAGCTTGATGTCCACCTTCAACGGCACGCTGAGCTTTATTGCTTGGGACATTACCTGGGGCACCAGCAATTTCATTCTGTCAAGCTCCTCCGGAGGCACTTCAAAGATAAGCTCGTCATGTATCTGGAGGATCAGCTTGCTTTGCAGCTTGAGTCGATCCATCTCCTGCTGCAGGTTTATCATAGCTACCTTGATGATATCTGCCGACGTACCTTGAACCGGCATGTTGATGGCCATACGCTCTGCTGCAGAACGCACCTGGTAGTTATCCGACTTTATCTCAGATATATAGCGGCGCCGCCCCAGCAGCGTCTCGACATAACCTCGCTCCCTGGCCTGCTGTTTGGTGGCTTCCAGGTAGGCCTTCACGCCCTGGTACTTCTCAAAGTATTTCTTGATAAACTGCGTTGCTTCCTCACGTGAAAGGCCGGTAGCTTGCTCTAGACCGTAATCACTCATGCCATAGATGATGCCGAAATTGGCTGTCTTGGCTACCCGGCGCATGTCCGGTGTCACATCAGAGGCAGCTACACCAAAAACCTGAGATGCTGTGGCTGAGTGGATATCTTCGTTGTTGTGAAAAGCAGCCAGCAGGTTGGGGTCCTGGGAAAGATGTGCCAAAGCACGCAGGTCTATCTGAGAGTAATCGCCAGCCAGCAAAAGGCAGGGTGGCTGAGATATAAAGGCCTGCCTTATTTTCCTGCCCATGTCACCACGGACTGGGATATTCTGCAAATTGGGGTCGCTGGAAGAAAGCCGTCCGGTGGTCGTACCTGTTTGGTTGAAGCTGGTGTATATCCGTCCTGTTCTGCTATCAACTAAACCCGGCAAGACGTCTATGTAAGTGGACTTCAGCTTGGCAAGCTCGCGATAGCGCAGGATGAGGTCAACCACTGGATGGCTATCACGCATTGACTCAAGCACTGCCGCCTCGGTTGAATAACCGCTCTTAGTCTTGCGAGACCGGGGCAGGTACTGTTGCAAGTTAAGTTCATCATACAATACCCGTCCCAGTTGCTGCGGAGAATTTATATTAAACTGGTGCCCCACCGCATTGTAAATATCTTGCTCTAGCTGGTATATTTGTTTGCCCAGACTGAGTGACAATTGTCTGAGCATCTCACTATCCAGAGCTACCCCGTTACTCTCCATACGCCACAATATCGGCACCAGAGGCATCTCTACCTCGGCGAAGAGTTGCCATAATCCTTGATCTCTGAGTTCTTGCTCAAACAACTGGCTGAGCTGACCTGTCATGTCGGCATCGGCACAGGCATATCGGGCAGCTTCATCGACATTTACCTGTGCCATTGAAAGCTGCTTCTTCCCGGTTCCGATAAGCTCCTGGATTGGGGTCATCTCTATTCCCAGCTTGCTGAAAGCCACTGCTTTGAGATTGAGCGCCTTTTCATTCAGGAGGTAGGCGGCAATCATGGTGTCGGAGTAAAGGTTGTGTAGTTCTATGCCGTAGTGGGCCAGCACACCCATGTCATATTTGCCGTTGTGAGCCGTTTTGGGCAGAGCGGGATTTTCCAGTATGGGTTTAAGTTGGCCTATCACCTGTTCCAGAGGTAGCTGGGTGGGTTGTTCCAGGCTGCGATGACCTACAGGTATGTAAGCGGCTTCTCCGGGTGCCCATGACAGTGATATGCCTACCAGTTCTGCCTGGCGGACGTTTAGAGAGGTGGTCTCCACGTCAACCGACAGCCAGTGCGCCGACGAGAGCTTGCTCATAAGGTCAGCCAGAACCTGGGTGGTGGCCACTATCTGGTAATTGTGCTGGGAGACCACCCTTGTTGAATCTTTGGGTGCCTGGGGTGGTGGGGCAATCTGCATCTTATTGAGCCTGGGCAGCAGACTGACGAACTCTAGCTCACGGAAAAGAGCTACCACTTTTTCCCTGTCGAAGGCGCTGACCTGGCAAGCTTCCGGGTCTAGCTTTACCGGAGCTTCGCTGACGATAGTTGCTAGCTCCCTGCTTTGTCTGGCAGTAGCTTGATGCTCGGCTAGTATCTGCCTCAGTTTTTCCGGTGTTACATTATCCAGGTTTTTGTATATACCGTCCACCGAGCCGAACTGCTGCAACAGTTTTACCGCTGTCTTTCTACCTATCCCCCTTACGCCGGGTATATTGTCCGAAGTATCCCCCTCCAGTCCTTTAAGGTCCGGGATTTGAGAGGGAGTCACGCCATACTTTTGCTCCACCGCAGCCTGGTCATAAAGGGCGGTATCTCCAAACGTGCGCTGTGGTGTCAGCACCCGCACTCGCGGCGAGACAAGCTGCATGGCGTCGGCATCCCCGGTGACGATAATCGTGTCTAAGCTCTGGTCAGAGGCTTGGCGGCTCAGGCTACCGAGCATATCATCGGCCTCATAGCCCTCCAATTCAAATATCGGCATGTGAAAGGCATTCACCAGTTCCCTCACCCGCTGGAACTGGTTTATCAGCTCCTGTGGTGCTTTGGGGCGCTGCGCCTTGTAATCTTCAAAGAGCGTATGGCGGAAGGTAGGGGCTTTCATATCAAAGGCGACAGCCCAGTGGGTTGGATTAAGATCGATGAGTACTTTGAGTACCATACTGGCGAAGCCATAGACAGCGTTGACAGGCTCCCCGGTCTTGGTCAAGGTTAATGGCGGCAAAGCGTGATAACCTCGGTGTACCAGGGCATTGCCATCAAAAAGCAGCAGCAGCCTTTTTTCTTCCGTCATCTGAATACAGGCTCCTCAGTTATTATACCAGACAGCCGCATAGGACATTGCACGTCTTGATTGCCTGGCATCTTGCGTATATACTATAAATCCAGAAGTCAGGGTGAAAGAAATTTGAAAAGCAAAGACTTGCTATCAGTAGCGCAGCTTAGTGCAGCGGAGGTGCAGCACCTTCTCAACAGCAGCCAGAATATGAAACGGGGCCGACGCAAGCCCAAGTTTCCAGGCAAGGTACTGGCGCTGCTCTTCGAAAAGCCCTCGCTGCGCACCAGAGTTAGCTTCGATGTAGCTATGTATCAACTTGGTGGCCATACCATTTATCTTTCCCAGGCTGAGATAGGTATAGGAAAGCGGGAGGCAGTTTCAGATGTAGCCAAGGTGCTCAGCCGCTATGTGGATATCATCGCTGCCCGCACCTTTTCCCATGAAACAGTAGAGCTTCTGGCTAAATATACTACAGTGCCTGTAATCAATGCCCTTAGCGACCTGGAGCATCCCTGCCAGGCCCTGGCCGATTTGCTTACCATCAAGGAGAAGAAGGGGAAACTGGAGGGGGTTAATGTTGCCTATGTGGGGGACGGAAATAACGTAGCCCATAGCCTGCTGCTGGCTTGTTCCTTGGTGGGCGCTAATATAAAATTAGCCAGCCCCTCTGGTTATCAATCTAAAAAGGATATCCTTGCCCAGGCCAGGAAATTCGCTGCTCGCAGTGGCTCTAGGATAGTTTGTACTCAAAACCCGCGCTCTGCTGTGTCTGGGGCAGATGTGGTATATACCGATGTCTGGACCAGTATGGGGCAGGAGGCCGAGGCAGCCCGTCGTCGCACCGATTTCGCCGGCTACCAGGTAAACGCCGAATTGATGGCTCTGGCCAAGAGAGATGCTATATTTATGCATCCTTTGCCTGCTCATGCCGACGAGGAGGTGGCCTATGGCCTTCTGGAAAGCTCTCAATCGGTGGTCTATGACCAGGCAGAGAACCGCCTGCATCTGCAGAAGGCTCTCCTAGCTGAGTTGTTGGGTATGGAGTTTTAGGCCTAAAAGATGAGCAAACCCATCGTGGCCATAGTGGGCAGGCCCAACGTGGGCAAGTCCACCCTGTTTAACCGTCTGGTGGGTCGGCCTTTTGCCATTGTAACAGATGAGCCGGGCACTACCAGGGACAGGATCATTGCTGATGTCTCCTGGCAGGGAGTGGACTTTACGGTGGTGGATACAGGAGGACTGGAGCCCAGGCCAGGCTCTCAACTGGTGCAGTTGGTCAAGGATCAGGTAGAGATAGCTATTAATGAGGCGGATGTGGTTATTTTTGTAGTCAGTGTCTTAGACGGTGTCACTGCTGCTGACCTGGAGATTGCCGACATGCTACGGCGCTCTGGCAAACCGCTAGTGCTGACTGCTAACAAAGCTGACAATCCGACGCGCCGCAGCCAGGCACCGGAATTCTACCAGTTGGGCATGGGTGACCCTTTGCCCGTTAGCGCCTACCATGGTGGTGGAACCGGTGAGCTTCTGAGTCAGGTGGTCAGCTTGCTGCCACCACCAACACCTGCTCTACCCCAGCCGCAGATGATGAAGGTGGCCATTGTAGGCCGCCCTAACGTGGGCAAGTCCTCCTTGCTCAACGCTATCCTGGGTCAGGAGCGGGCAATTGTAACTGAGGTGCCGGGGACAACGCGTGATGCTATAGATACAATCTTTGAGTATGGCGAAGACAAGGTGTTGCTCATCGATACTGCTGGTATCAGGCGCCGTGGCAGGGTGGAGCGGGGTATAGAGAGCTACGGTGTCATACGCGCCCTCCGTGCCATCGACCGGGCTGATTTGGCCCTGCTGGTGCTGGAAGCCCCTGAACTCATCACTGCCCAAGACTTGCATGTCGCCGGTTATCTCCAGCAATCTTATAAAGGAGTGGTGGTGGTGGTCAACAAGTGGGATTTGGCCGAGAATAAGGACAAGGACTCCTATATAGCTGAGATCAGAGGCCGGCTCAAGTTTCTGCACCACGCTCAGATACTTTTTGCCTCAGCCAAGCTGGGCTTGGGGATTAAGCAGATTCTACCTGCTGCTGCCGAAGTTTACCGGGAGAGACAGAAACGTGTGCCTACTGCTCAACTTAATTCCCTGATAGAGTCAGCGACTGTCGGCCATACTCTCCCCAGGTCAGGCAAAAGGCAGCTTAAGGTGCTCTATGTCACTCAGGCTGATGTAAATCCCCCGACCTTTGTTTTCTTTGTCAATGACCCCGGCCTGGTTCATTTTTCGTTCCAACGTTATCTGGAGAACAGGCTGCGACAGACATTTGGTTTTGCTGGTACCTCCTTGCGCCTTGTTTTTAGGAAACGTGGGGAGTAGTAATGGTTCTAAAGCTAATCAGCGGTATTATACTGGGCTATCTTATAGGGGCTATCCCCATCGGGCTTATCGTGGGCAAACTGGTTCGAGGGGTGGACATCAGAGATCATGGTAGCGGCAAGATGGGCTCTACTAATGTGCTGCGCACCCTAGGTCTCAAGGCAGGCATATTTGTGCTGCTGGCAGATTGTGGCAAGGGCATAGCGGCAGTGTTGCTGGCAGGGATCATTTTTGGCAGCGGACATGTGATTGCCATCAATGATTTTGATATTGGCGTCAATAGCGTCCGGGCAACGGCTGGCTTTGCCGCTGTGGTGGGGCACACCTGGCCGGTATACATTGGCTTCAAGGGTGGCCGTGGTGTGAGCACTTATTCCGCCGCTTTGTTTACCTTGTCTCCGATGTATACTTTGTTTCCCTTCGCCCTGGCCATGGTTGTACTTGCCTCGTGGCGTTACGTTTCTCTGGCCTCTGTGATTGGCGTTTCTGCCTCGCTGGTGGTTATGGCCTGCCTAGTAGCCTTGGGTAAACAGCCGGGGGCCTTTTTAGTGTATAGTGTTTTGGGGTCGGCTCTGGTAGTATTTTCGCACCGGGACAATATTACCCGGCTCAGGACTGGCACAGAGCGCCGGCTGGGTGAGCGAGAGCCTGTCAGTGCCTCGCAAGCTGAGGGATAAGTTATGCCGAAGATCGCTATAATTGGCACCACCGCCTGGGGCACCACTTTGGGGGTGGCGCTGGCTCGTCGGGGGGTGAGGGTCAAGCTGTGGGCTAGAAACGAAGGTGAGGACCAGCAGCTCAATGATAAGCGTGAGAATGTCGCTTTATTACCGGGAGTTCGCTTTCCGTTCCGCTTGAACGCTACTGCTGATCTGAGCGAGGCACTGGATAAGGCGGTTATGGTCATCCTGGCAGTGCCTGCCCAGACTATGAGGCAGAACATCAAGCGGCTGAGTGAGTACCTTGACTCTGGCATACTCATCGTGAGCGCCGCCAAAGGTCTGGAAATGGAAAGCGCCAAGCGGATGTCTGAGGTGATCGCCGGGGAGATTCCGGAGGAGCTTCATCCGCATATCTGCGCTCTCTCAGGGCCCAACTTGTCTCAGGAGATCGCTCAGAAACTGCCGGCGGTGAGCGTGGTGGCAGCCCATGACATAGTTGTGGCAGAGCAAGCCCAGAAGCTGCTCAATTCACCAAATTTTTGCGTTTTCACCAATACTGACCTGGTGGGAGTGGAGCTTGCCGGTGCGCTGAAGAATATTATTGCTCTGGGAGCAGGTATAGTGGACGGCCTGGGACTGGGAGACAATGCCAAGGCTGCTTTTATGACGCGTGGTCTGACTGAAATCACTTGCCTGGGGATTGTGGCTGGAGCCAGTCCACTAACTTTTGCTGGTTTGGCTGGCATAGGAGATACGGTAGCCACTTGTGCCGGCAATCTAAGCCGTAACCACTATGTTGGCTATGAGATGGCTAAGGGGCGGAAGCTGGATGACATCACTGCCACCATGCAGGGTATAGCTGAGGGTGTGGCCACTGCTCAGGCGACCCGTCTACTGGCCCAAAAACTAGGGGTGGAAATGCCCATCAATGAGCAACTCTGCAGGGTGCTTTTCGATGGCCTTGACCCACGTCAGGCAGTGAAAGAGCTGATGGGGCAACGCATGGGACAGGAGTTAGTCGAGATCATTAAACACCTGGAGCCGCAGCGCATCAGGCGATGGCTGTGACTTAGCCCCATTTTCATACTACACAGAAACCCCGCAAAATCTCAGATTTTGCGGGGTCTTTTTATCATGTTAATAAGTGGTAGGATATTGGCTTAATATCTACTACTTAAGCTTTCCTGTAGCCTAGCGCTATAGTAGCAATGATCGTCTTCTGGATGTTGGCTGAGCCTTCTACTATTTGGTAGAGCTTGTTTTCCCGCAGTATCCTTTCGACAGGATACTCGGTGGAGTAGCCATAGGCACCTAGAACAAGTAATGCCAGGTCAGCCGTTAGAGAAGCTACCTCAGCAGCCTTGAACTTGGCCATGGAGGCATCCAGTGCATTTACTATTCCCTGGTCCCTGCGCGCAGCAGCGCGGTAAGTGAGCCAGCGGGCAGCCTCTGTTTCTACTACCATGCGGGCAATGGAATCCTGGATCATCTGGAACTGGCCGATTTCCTGACCGAACTGTTTGCGCTGTTTAGCATAGATTATGGCTTCATCAAGAGCTGCCTGGGAGCCACCAACTGCGCCGGCGGCGGTGGTGAGACGGGTATTGTTCAGGTCTGACATCAAGATGCCCCAACCTTCGCCGGGTTTGCCCAGTATATTTCCTTTTGGTACGCGTACGTTCTCGAAGAAAAGTTGGCCTGTGGGGCAGGTGTGTAACCCCATCTTATCACCCAGAGGCAACTTGGTCACGCCTGGTGAGTTCAAATCGATGACTATACAGGACATGCCCTTGTATTTCTGATTGCGGTCGGTATAAAGGAAAACTGTCCCCACATCTCCCACTGGAGCAAAGGTAATCCAGGTCTTACTGCCGTTGACTACCCAGTGGTCACCATCAAGGACCGCGGTAGTGGCCATTGACGCAGCATCTGAGCCGGCCTCTGGTTCGGTGATACAGAAGCAACCCATCAGCTCGGCCTTCACTAACTTGGCGATGTATTTGCGTTTCACTTCTTCTGAGCCATGATCCAAGATGACTTTAGCGGTGCCCATGGTCTGCATATTAAAAGCAGCTCTCAGGGTACCGCTAACCCGCCCGATTTCTTCGCAGACAATAGCATGGGCCAGATAACCCATACCGTTGCCACCATACTCTTCTGGTATGGGGCAGCCAAAGAAACCTAGCTCCCCCATCTTCTCTAAGAGTTCACGTGGAAAGCGGTGCGACTTGTCATCGGCGGCCATCTTGGGGGCCACCTCGTTCTTGGCAAAGTCCCTGACCTGCTTCTGCAGCATTTTTTGCTCTTCGCTAAACTCCATGTCCATAGAAAGGCATTTCCTCCTTACTGAATTTGCCCTGGTCTAGGCTTTACCGCCAAGAGCCTCCCTTATACGCTCGAAGAAACCCTTGCCCTCTTTATCCTTGGGCAATTCGGCTTTGCCCAGGGTCTTGGCCAGTTCCTGAAACAGCTGTCGCTGCTGCTCATCCAATGATTTTGGTGTGACCACCCAGAGTCTGACCACCTCGTCGCCGCGGTCACCATCCTGCAGGTGAGGTACACCTTTGCCCTTGAGGCGCACTGTCTTTCCGCTCTGTGTGCCGGGATCAATGTTTATTTTAGCGTGCCCGTCCAGAGTTGGCACCTCCACTTTATCGCCCAGCGCTGCCTGGACGAAGTTGATGGGCAGGTCAAATATAATATCGTGGTTGTCACGTTGGAAGATAGAATGTGGCTCTACTGAGAGGCTGACGTATAGATTGCCTGGGGCGCCTCCCAATGAGCCGGCCTTACCTTGTCCTCTGAGGAATATTTGAGAGCCATCCTCAACACCGGCTGGAATCTGAACCATTATCTGGCGGTGCGCTTGCACCTGCCCATTGCCCTTACACTCGGAGCAGGGCTTGCTGATGACCTTTCCTTCTCCGCGGCAGCGTTCACAGGTGATGATGTTAACAAAGCGGCCAAAAAGGCTCTGGTTAACACGTCGTATCTGGCCGCTGCCGTTGCAGTTGGGACAGGTTACGGGGGAAGATCCTGGCTCGCTGCCTGAGCCATGGCATCGGGGGCAGTTCTCAGTGCGGGTGACCCCAATCTTTTTCTCTGAGCCGAAAACTGCTTCTTCAAAGGAGATGGTCAACCGCTGGTGCAGGTCAGCGCCGTGCTGTGGCCCGCGTTTGGTGGATGCTCCACCAAAGAATGCGTCGAAAATATCACCCAGACCACCCATGCCAAAGCCTTCAAAACCTCGTCCGAAGACGTCACCTGTCCCCGCATGTCCGAATTGGTCATAGGTGGACCGCTTCTGGGGATCGGAGAGGACCTCATAGGCCTCATTGATCTCCTTAAATTTGTCTTCAGCGCCGGTCTGGTGATTGCGGTCAGGGTGATATTGGAAGGCTAACTTGCGGTAGGCCTTCTTTATGTCTTCGTCGCTGGCTGTGCGAGGCACGCCCAGCACATCGTAATAATCACGTTTAACAGCCATTCTCTTATCTTAAGCTCCAACCTTTCATTATAATGCAGCCAACGAGCAGACACAAGTTTTTGAACGTCTAAAAATTCGGAGATTTCACCGGTCACTGGTTCAAGTCCAGTCGCTGCCACCAATTCCTTCCACCTATTGTACCGTATATTGCACAACCAACGCTCAGTTCATCCCAATTTGTCTCAATAGCACCGCCTTTTATTCATTAAAGGACATCCGCCATATATTCAGGCGATCATGGGCTATGAGGAATCTGAAAGCAGGAGTCTCGATAAAGCATGTCCAACTCATCGGAGGATGGGAGAGTGTGACCACGCTTGAGAGTTATGTCCGAGCAATGGAATTTGAGGAGGCGTTAGGGACAGAATGGGTATAAACTTCTATTCATGGGCATTTGCGACAATTATGATTATTTGGGTTGTAATCATCTGGATCAGCATAGCATCGCCCATTATCACAAAGCCACGGGCTATTTGAGGGACATCCAGTAGCAATACATCCACTACCACTACCAGAAGGAACGCAATATACTCCATCTACATTATTTGAACATGTGGGACCTGAGCAAGATGTTGTTGCTGTCGATCCACTATCGCAAGTCGCGCAGGCACCACTGAGGCTATATATACCTGTTTTCCCTTGACTATCTGTGCACGGTGCACCATATACATATCGTTTGCAGCAATAAACTCCACCTATACCGCTTGAACAATTATTATTTATAGGATACGTATATTCAGTACTATCTCCAGAACATGTATAGCAACTCCCATTTGTAGCATATATACCTGTATCTCCATCACTAGTCGTACAGGGTGCACCGTATACATGAGTTTTACTGACAGACTCACAGCCAGCTTGCGAAAGAGCTATTACTATAATGCAGATTAAGGAGAACACTACTGAGTATGTAATAAATGGGCGTTTCATTTTCCCAGACATTTGCTACCCCCTTTTTGATTCTAACCTATGCTCTCAAGGTGTCCAAACTAGCTTTTTAATGTGTCTTCAGGCTCCTTTAGGCTATTGACCCTAATCTACACCAAATAAAATTGCTCGTCAATAGTTTACCTTTTGGTCTGAAGATTGCTGCCCCCGTTTACATGGGTTCTGACGAAGAGTGTAAGATGTCATTCCGAACTTGTTTCGGAATCTCAAAAGTGGAGAGACTAAAGTAATGACCCAAGAGATGCTGAAACGAGTTCAGCATGACAAATAAAATTAGACTGATGAGTGGGAGAATTTGAGACCATACAAACTCCGTTTCAATGTATCATGCACAGTGGCATGAAGCACGAAAATGACAACTGAGCCGTTCGCACTGAGCCTGTCGAAGTGCGAACGGTGCAATAGCTATTTCAGGAGAAACAAAAGTAGGGGGCAATTCATGAATTGCACCTACAAAGGTTAAAATGGGCTTTTAACTAAGCAGTAACGTGGCCAGACACCAGCTTGCTCATTAACGTATGGCCCTGCTCGATGAAGAGCTTATTTTTTGCTTCGGCTTCGCTGAAGGCCGTAGCACCGTTGCTGGTGAAACCCGGGCCCCACAGCAGGAAGGGGACAGGGTCGGGCACATGGGTCTGAATCTTGATTGGGGTGGGGTGGTCTGGCATTATCAGAAGGCGAAGGTTGCGTCTGGTGAGAAATCGTCCGATTACCTCCTGGTCTATCTGCTCGATGGCTTTCACCTTTTCTTCAATGGAACCAGCGTGGCCTGCCTCGTCCGGCGCTTCTATGTGTAAGATGGCCATGTCATGCCGTCGCAGCGCCTTCAGAGCACCCTCGGCCTGGGCGGCGTAGTCGTTGTCCAGTCCGGCGGTGACGCCCGGGATATCCACAATATCAATGCTGGCCAGTTGTGCCAGTCCCCGCAGCAGGTCAACAGCGGAGCTAAGGGTTGTCTTCAAGCCGTAAACTTGCTGAAAGGGGGGCAGGTCGGGCGCTCTCTGGCTTCCCCAGAACAGCCAGATCATGGTGGCCGGGATATCGCCGCGGGCGCGCCGCGCCGCATTGACCGGGTGCTCCCGCAACACTTCTTCCGAGCGGGACATCAACTCTCTGAGAAACTGGCTGCCCGTCCCTTGGGGGAGGAATCCGGCGACAGGCTTGCCGGTGATGTCATGGGGTGGTGTGCAGAGCGCCTGGATAGTGTCGAGGTGGTCTTTTAGGACACAGATATGTCTGTAGCCCACGCCCGGATAAAAGCGTATTGTCTCGCTGCCCAGCGCCTGCTGCAAAGCGGCGATTAAGGAGTGTGACTCCTGGTCGCTGATCTGGCCGGAGCTATAGCTCCACATTTTGCCATCGCGGACGGCCACCAGATTGCAGCGGAAGGCCACCTCCGAGTCTTTCAATGACAGGCCCAGGCTTCTGGCCTCTATGGCCCCGCGGCCGCTGTAGTATAGCTTGGGGTCATAGCCCAGGATAGAGAGACAGGCGCAGGCGCTGCTGGGCTCCATACCCTCAGGGACAGTACGCGCCAGCCCCAGCACTCCCCGCCTGGTCAGGTTGTCCAGGTTGGGCTTGTGAGCCAGCTCCAGGCAGGTGCGGCCGCTGCGGTTGGGCAGAGGCCAGCCCGATGCGCCGTCCATTATAAGCACGATGTATTTCATAGCTAGATTAGTATAACCTTGTAAAAGCTGGAGTGCAAGGAAACGCTAGGAGAGGAAGGCAGTCTGAAATGGTTGACGGAGATGGGGTTTTGGTGCTATATTCTGGTTCGGTTGGCAGCGTAGCTCAGTGGCAGAGCAGGGGACTCATAAGCCCTTGGTCACTGGTTCAAATCCAGTCGCTGCCACTTTTTATTGATTTGGTCAGCTTAACCGACCTCGGCTTTTCTTTAGCTGGTAAGAATGCTTAATTACTTCTACTGCTGGAATTAACTTGTCAGTGCCGTCTATCACGAATCTCGAATAACCTGCCATATCGCTTTTGATGTCAAGTGAACCTTTTATTTTTTCAAAATCCTCAGGCTTTCCGTATACGGTGATACGCAAATTTTTCGAACGAGCATCTTGGACGGTTATTGTAACTGTATTAGGGTCTGCGACCCATCTCTTGGTTTTCCCGTGATACATCATGCCATTTTCGGAGAAGCTGAATATAGGACTTTTTAATGCATTTAAATAATATTGAACTTCTTTAACTTTACTGCTTGGATAATTATTCAGGTCTTTTTTACCCATCCCTAGGATTTCTCTTAAAACATCGTTTATAGAACCGAAAACCATACCTAGTTCCAAAGCTTTACCTGCAATTTCCATGAAAACGTCATCATCGAGTGTGACCTGTTTTGGCATAAAATCCTCCTAATGCAGTATTACGCCCTATATGTGACATATATATGATAATACCCTAGATGTTTCTCATTGTCAAGCCCTTTTTAATGTAAAATCAGATTTTTATACCAAAACTCATACTGATATTCCTATCGACCTTTCCTTAATTCTCATATATCGTCTCGCGCAAATCGGAAGAGAATAAGTAGAGGTTCAATGTCTAAGAGCACATCAACTAAGAAGGTAATCACTATCATAGCAAGCCATGTATAGTACTAAATTCTTGAATAAATTGAGGGGAGAAATAGATGTAAAAAACTGGGCAGCTATAGCAATTATCTGTTTATTTAAGCTAAAATACGTAATCGTCTGCTTAGACCTTCTCCTAATTGTAATATATCGTGGTTGGAATGGATAGAAAAAAGACGCTCACAAATGAATACAAGCAGAGGAAAATCGTTGGTGGAATATACCGGGTAACCAATACACGAAATGGGATGTATTTATTGGATTACGCAGTGAATCTTCAGGCCAAACAAAACGCTTTTGATTTTATGACTTCTTCCGGTTCTTGTTTTGACTACAGATTGAAAAAGGATCTGGAGGAGTTTGGGAATAAGGTGTTTGTCTTCGAAATACTTGAGACAATGGAGAAAAAGAAAGAGCAGACCCAGGATGAGTTCGTAGCTGATTTAAAAACGCTTGCTCAAATGTGTAGCGAAAAACTGGATTCATCAAAGAGATACTGAGCCATGGCCACCGCCATCAAATTATAAGTCTCGACCCTCATAAGCCCTTGGTGACTGGTTCAAATCCGGTTGCTGCCAGTTTTTATTATTGGTGGTTTTACAAAATGAGGCAAAAGAAACAACATAAGAAAATACCCAAGAAATTACCAGACTTTAGCCTGGAAGACATTTTAAATGCCCCCAAACCTAAAGCAGATATTAAACATCTTGATGGTATAGGATGTAATCATTGCGGTAGCACGAAATTCATATCGAAAGGCGAAGTTAAAGTCTTTCGCGGTCAAAGAATGAAGGCATATCATTGTTTCAATTGCGGGCGTGATTTCTATAAAGGCGAATGATAAAATCTTCAGCCCTTGGTCACTGGTTCAAATCCAGTCGCTGCCAGTTTTTCTTATTTAGGGACTACATCTCTCTGGAGTGTCTAGACATTAACTTCCCTCTTCATAAGAAATGTGACAGAGCCCGTTTTGCCATAAGGCCGTGCTAGCGGTAATGCCTGGACAAACTCCCAACCGTCCTTTCCCAGGTCGTTCAATTGGTTAACGTACGTCTCAGCGAGTTTGGCTGTTAGAATGCCCGTGGTTTCCACAGTAAATTCTCGATATTCGTATTTCTTCATAGCTGCCTCCTTAGTGCGAATGCTAAATCACTTTATCACTGATTCAAATCCGGTCGCTGCCACTTAGATATTGCGAGTTCGAATTCCCTCGGCTCCAGTTTACTGTTTGCAGAATTATACTCACTGCTACTTGTTGAAGCGCACCGCTACAATGTCGCCGTCCTGAACCTCGTACTCACAGCCCTCAATATGTGCTTGACCCGCCTTTGCCACGGCAGACTCACTTCCAAGTTCCACCAGGTCTTCGTAGCGGATGACCTCCATGCGGATGAAGCCCTTCTCCATAGCGGTGTGAATCTTCCCTGCTGCCACCGGGGCCTTGTCCCCTTTTCGGCAAGTCCAGGCACGCACTTCATCTTCCCCGGTGGTAAAGAAAGTGACCAGTCCGAGCATCCGGTAGGCGGCACGGAGGAGCCGCTCCATTGAAGACTCTTTTAGTCCTAAATCCCGCAGGAACTCCTGCCGCTCATTCGGTTCTAGCTGGCTAATATCGGCTTCGTCTTTGCCGCAGACGGTAATCAGTTCTGTGTTCTCGGTCTGGGCAATCTCCTTTAAGGCAGTTACATGACTGTTGTCAGCGTCCTCCGTAGACTTGATATTAGCTATATAGAGCACGGGCTTTTGCGAGACTAGATTACATTCGCGGATACTGGTCATTTCATGGTCGGTCAGGTTCTGCTTGCGTACCGGGATGCCTTGCTGAATAGTAGCATTTACCTTGGCACAATCAGCCGTCTCCCGGATGGCATCCTTATCTCCGGCACGTACCCTCTTTGCCAGACGGTTTATCTTATTCTCAAGGGTGGCGCTATCGACGGCAACCAATTCCAGGTCAACAGTCTCAACATCCCGCACTGGGTCAATCGTATTATACGCAGAAGGAACACCACTATCTTCGAAACAGCGTACGACATGAAGCAAAGCCTCAGCATCCTTAATATGCCCGAGCAACCGGGAGCCTCGTCCATCTCCTCCCTGAGGACTAGTCCTAATGCCGGGAATATCAACGACATCCAAGGTCGCCGCTACTGTTTTACGCGGGTGGTACATCTCCACCAGCCTTTCGAGGCGGTGGTCAGGCACGCTAACTATGGCTTCGTTCATCTCCGAATTGTTATAGCTCGATGCCCCAGCCGCAGTGGTGGCATTAAAAATAACCGTCTTCCCGCAGGAGGGTAATCCTATCAGCCCACAACGTAAACCCATCGTATATCCTTTCTATAAATGCACACAGCAGACACATTCGTATTCATCATGGAAAACAATCCTGAATTCTGAAATCAGAGAGTGTCTCTAGGTAAAAGGAGACTCAGTATAGAAATGAAGCTGTCACGGCCGACAAGCTAAGAACCATGGGTAGATTATACAGAATTAGAGCGTTATTTACAAAGAGCGGGTGACTTTTACTGAATCCTGCCGATAATGCGGACTTGGTCAGCTATGGTAATATTAGAGTTGTGGTTTAGGAATTAAGGTGTTTGTACCAGAAAGTCTAAACCACACCGCCCGGCATATTCTTTGATAGTATCGATAATCGATCCTGTGGGAAGTGTGATATTGACAACATCTTGTGGTGTTTGCTCTGACCGCAGCCTAGCAAGCCAGAAGACCTCCTCGTTCTGAGGAAGCTTACTAAGAACGGTTTCTATTGCGTCCACACCTACCACATGGATTTGCACCCATCCAGCTTCAGAGATAAAATCCTCGTTAGAAGTTATTTCTTCTAGCGTTTTATTACGATTAGTACCTGTAATCAAAGTGAAGTGCCATTGGCTATCTTCTGACCACGAATACAGCTCGTATCCTTTCATGGAATGTGGTAACTCAGATACTGCCGTTATTGACAGCTTGGTGATTAACTTGCCAGCTTGCTCCAGCGATTCCATTACTTCTGGATTATTTCTGGGGTCTTCACCTCCATAGAAAGATGGAGAGGGATAACCCAGCTCGAGGTTGATAATGTGCGGCTCCCCCAAGCTGAGTGGCTTCCAGATGGTGACACCGTCAAATGAAATGGATGAAATCGGGGTCCAGAAGGCTCCCCAATAGACGGGTTTCCTATCAACGCAAACCACAAACGACTTGCCTCTAACCGGTACATCTAGCTGAGAGATATCTTCATAAGCGCTTGTAGTAAGTTTTAGCTCATGTGTTTGAGCATTATATGTGATGATATCATTCATCGCAATAACAGGCTGGTCTGCGGTGTCAACGTGGCTTAAGGCTGGCATCTGGACAGGTGATATATCTCCTTTAGTCAAGTAAATGGCAAATCCCTCACCTTTCGAGCCGGTACAACCGCTTAAAAAGAGAACGATACCAGCCACAATAAGCGCAGTTAGTTTCGCAGGTATATGGCAATTTAACTTCCTCAACTGCTCCTCCTTTATCTCAAAAGGCTTCATCAAAACCAAAGTATTGCTTCGGAAATAGCTCTTTCAACCCCCCTGTCCCCCACTCTTGGGGGGAATTGTAGTGGCAAGTCTTGCACTTGCCCTGTTGGGGCACCCCCAACCCCCTTGCCAAAGGGCAATCGCCGATACGGGCGACCACACAGGGTCGCCCCGACTTTAGAATCCCCTTATATCATGGGAGAGTGAAGGGAACCTTGGTTCCCTTCTGGTTCGCCAGAGGCGGATGGGGGATGAGGTATCAGTTTTAAACGGCGACCACTTCCTTGAAGCCGGGGACTTTTTTGCTGAACTCCTCATCGAGCAGGTCAATAACCACTTCCTTGCGTACGGCCGGGCCACAAGAGGGCACAAATATCTTCACCTTCACTACACCCTGGCTTACGTCCACCAGTGAGACGACCGTGCCTCCCAGACCCGGTTCAAATTTAGATATAATCTCTTCTACTTTGGCTCGCATTATCTGCCTCCTATTAATTGTGATGAAAAGGTTATAGTCAGCCCCCCTGCCCCCAATCTTGGGGGGCACCCCCAAACCCCCGGCAGGATGTATCCTGCACCTCTTCGGGGGAATTAGGAGAGAAGTTTTTCGGTATTCCCTATATTAATTATTGTAACATCTCTTAGGTGATTGTTGATAGCGATTAAACTCTGGTTGATAGAAATGTATGAGGAGTTGGATGGCATTTCAAAGTGGTTGTGGAACAAAATACCCTTTTTTGACGTCTTTGACTAATAGAGAGAGGAATCAGGCGATACTTCGTTTCAAAGAATTATACGAGGTGATGGGTGAAAAAACTCTCAGCACTTGTTATCGGACTAATTATCCTATCAATTTTGGCGGTTGGTGGTCTGGCATGCGGCAAATCGGATAACAAGAGTACTGAAGTCCCCAAGCAAGTATCTGTGGAGGTCTCAAATGATGAGTTTCAGAAGGCTTCGGAGAGTAATAACGGGCGTGTTATCAAGGCCATTGAAGTTGCCTCAGGCGGTTCTCTCGTGGTTACTCTATGGTCTAATGCAACGACAGGTTTCAGTTGGTCAGAGTCGGCCACACTTAGTGACCCAGGTGTGCTACAACAGACAAATCATGACTATGTGGCTCCGGAAACGGGATTAATGGGGGCTGCTGGTAAAGAGGTGTGGACTTTCAAGGCATTAAAGACAGGCACCTGTGAAGTGAGCATGGCTTACTCTCAACCCTGGAAAGGCGGCCAGAAAGATGTCTACGGATTCTCCCTGACGGTGACTGTCAAGTAGGGTTATCAGAGCGTTTGGCAATGTTTTTCAATCCCTTAAGTCCCCCACTCCCTTGGGGGACTTTTAATTTGGTAGGTAGTTGGGGGACACCCCCATCCGCCTGCGGCGGACCGCCAAAGGGGCGAAGCCCCGTGTGGAATCCCCATTTTCGTACTTCGTGGTGCTGGCGGCAAGCCAGCATGGGGCATTGCTCTTAGCCTCTTTTTCTTCTCTCAACTTGCCCCCAACTCCTGGGTTATCCTGGCAGTTGAAATGCCAGCAATTCTGACTTAGTAAGTGATACAATAAATGTGTTTGGGTGAGCTGATATCTGCTCTGATAGAATAGGCTTTAATCGGGTGGAGAGGAGACAAGCTGATGAAAGTTCTGGTTGCCTATGTATCTCGGACCGGCAATACTAAAAAGGTTGCTCAAGCCATTTTTGAGGAAATCCAGGCTACAAAAGAGATCAAGGAACTAAGCCAGATTCATGGGCTTGAGGGCTATGATCTGGCTTTCATTGGCTTTCCCATTGAGGGTTATGGGCCGGCCAAAGAGGCAGCAGTTTTCCTGGAGAAGCATGCTACAGGCAAGAACGTTGCCTTGTTTATCACTCACGCTGCCTCAGAGGATTCCAAGAACCTTCCGGAATGGCTGGCTAATTGCAAAGCGTCGACTACCAATGCCAACCTGAAGGGTATGTTCAACTGCCAGGGAGAACTGGCAGAAAAAATTGCAGACTATATGTTGAAAAGTAAGGACGATAAACTGATTGCTTGGGCCAAAATGCGCCCGTCCACTATGGGTCAACCTGATTCCGCAAGGTTACAGCGCGCACGCGTTTGGGCGAAGCGTGTATTAGAGAGCCTCCCTTGACGGCAGCTTAAGGTTATACAGGGCTCGGCTGTCATAGTCGGCTTTGACAGCTTTCTATCTGTTGAGATATAGAACTCTCATCAGAATGACAACAATATGTCGGCGGAAATAAGGCGCGGATGTTAACGGCATCAATATAATAGCATCGACGACGGCGACCATTGTGCTCCCAATTGACTGTTGGCCAGGGCTAGTGTAGAATGGGGCAAGTCAAAAAACAGCTTAGGTGAAGCAGCAGCGTGTTGTCTGTCAAATGCGAGCCTCTGACGCGAGTTTGCCATCTTAATATTATGCTTGCCGGCTGTGGTTGCGTGGAGCGGAGCTACGGCATCTTTTCTCCCTTGCGTTTAGACCATACTACATTGCTTCGCTCCTCTTTGTTTTGCTGGCAAAGGAGGACTCACGTTGTTCAAGCTGCCTAACTTGCTTAAGTCTTCTCCCGTCCCCAGAGAGAAGAAGTTTTTTGCTCTTTTTGAGCAGAGTGCCCAAAACACAGTCAAGATCGCCCAGCAACTGAGAGATTTGGTGTATGTGTGGGAAAATGTCAGGGAAAGAGTAGGGATAATAACCGAATTGGAGCATCAGGGGGATGCCATTACTCATCAAGTTATGGCCCAGTTACACCGCACCTTTATTACCCCGTTTGACCGGGAGGATATTGCGCTGCTGACGCATTCTCTGGATAATGTAACCGACTCTATCCACGCGGCGGCCGATGCTATGCTGCTCTACAAGGTAGAGCGCCCCACTAACAGAGCCAAAGAGTTGGCTGATATTGTAGTGCAAACGGCGGCTGAGGTGGAAGAGGCTGTATCTGAAATACATGGCCACATTAAGCGCGAACACCTTCTCAGGCACTGTATAGAGGTTAACCGTCTGGAGAATATGGGTGATGACGTATACCGCTCGGCGTTGGCGGAGCTTTTTGTAGAATCAACAGATGTGGTGGCTCTCATTAAGTGGCGCGAAATTTACGATCATATGGAGAGCGCCTTAGATAGCTGCGAGGATGTGGCCAATGTGCTGGAAGGTGTGGCTCTAAAGTATGCCTGAGCCTCCAGTCCAAACCTGTCCCACAGATCAATCTGACTGGATGAGTTGGCCATGAATTTATCCTTGACCGTAGTGTTGTTAGTGGTTCTGGCGGCTGAGTTTGCGAACGGTTTGACCGACGCCCCCAACGCTATAGCCACTGTTATCTCCACCAGAGTCTTATCGCCCTTCGTCGCAGGTGTTCTCGGCACAGCAGTCTGGGGAATGCAGAATTCCGGCAACTACCTGAAATCTTCATTGAGTATGTTGCGGTTAGACGTGCAATGAACAGTCTGGGATTTATAGTTTTTATCATCATCATAGCCCTGGTTTTTGATTTTACTAATGGAATGCACGACGCCGCTAATTCCATTTCCACAATCGTCTCTACCAGGGTTTTATCGCCGAGACAAGCTGTCGTCTGGGCAGCGTTTTTTAATTTTGTTGCTTTTCTTATATTTGGTACCACAGTGGCTAAGACAATCGGCAAGGGAATGATAGATGTTAACCTAGTAACTACAGAAGTAATTTTTGCGGGGCTTATCGGCGCTATATCTTGGAATGTGATTACCTGGTATCTCGGACTGCCAAGTAGTTCTTCTCATGCTCTAATTGGCGGATATGCTGGAGCAGCTATAGCAAGAGCTGGCTTTAGAGTGATTATTGCGAGTGGCTGGACAAAAACATTGGTTTTCATTGCCTTGGCCCCTGTTATTGGATTGGTTCTGGGCATTTTACTAAAAATAATTACATCGTGGATTTTATATCTGGGTAAGGTGCAGTCGGCGCCTGCCAACAAATGGACGCGGGTTTTACAGTTATTTTCCGCAGCTGCTTTCAGTTTGGGCCATGGTGGTAACGATGCACAAAAGACTATGGGTATTATCACCAGTCTTCTGGTTGCGGGGGGAGTAATCAGTGATTTCAGAATACCCTTGTGGGTTGTTTTAAGTGCTCACGCTGCTATTGGTTTAGGCACACTCAGCGGCGGTTGGCGGATTGTTAAGACAATGGGGCAGAAGATTACCAAGCTGAGGCCGATTGATGGTTTCTGTGCTGAGTCAGCCGCCGCTTCTAGTATTTTCTTGTCGACGCATATGGGTATTCCAGTAAGTACCACTCATGTAATCACCGGGTCTATATCGGGCGTGGGTTCTGTGAACCGCCTTAAGGCTGTGAACTGGGGTGTGACTCGCCGCATTGTCTGGGCCTGGCTTTTTACTATCCCGGCAGCGGGTGTTATCGGGGGTGCCGTCTTTTTGTTAATCAAGCTGGTTAGCTAAAAATGAGGTTAGCAACTCTAATTTTATACATGGTACAATAACTGGTGGCAGGTTAGCGAGAGGTATCTGACGCTACTAGGACGTTCAAAGGGAGGCGATAACCATGGAAAAAAGTGTTAGTTTTCAAGAGCGCTTGCAGGAAATCCAAGATGACGTCTTGGCTATGGGTAACATGGTCAATAAGGCAATAGACCGCTCTATTCAGGCATTGAAGAAGCGGGATTTGACTCTGGCGCACCAGATAATTGCCGATGATGCCAAGATCAATCAGCAGCGGTTCGGCATTGAAAACAAGTGTATTGAACTCATTTCTGCCCAGCAGCTTGCGGCCGGTGACCTGCGCATAATAGTGTCCGTCTTCAATATCATAACAGAGCTGGAGCGAATCGGTGACTACGCTGAAGGGATTGCCAGTGTTACGATCATGATTGGAGATGAGCCACCCCTGAAACCGCTGATTGATATTCCGCGAATGGCAGAGATAACCATAGAAATGATAACCAAAAGCCTTCAGTCTTTCGTTGCCCGCGACGTGGGACTGGCCAAGCAGGTGGTCAGCATGGATAGCGTGATGGATGCTCTTAATGACCAGGTCTTCCGCGAGCTTATCACCTTCATGATGGTTGACTCCAAGACAATCAACCGTGCCACCCGTCTCATATGGGTGGCGCACAATCTTGAGCGTGCTGCTGACCGAGCCACTAATATCTGTGAACGTGTGGTGTTCACAGTAACCGGTAAGATGGAGGAAATGGGGGCTTCAAAGTACTAGCGCAACTTAAGAACGGCTACTCCTTTCACGCTCACCCTAGGGACTCGCTTTGCCTCCATCCCCGGCGGGGCTAATGATGCTATTCTATAGAACCGATGCTTAGCTATTCTCCCTGGTTGATCTACCTGGGGTTGCTCACCGGTGCTTATGGCACCCTCATTGGAATAGGCGGCGGCGTGATCCTGGTACCTGCCTTGCTTTTTCTTTATCCCGGGTCCACCCCTGAGACTTTAACCGCCGTTTCTCTGGCCATCGTTTTTCTCAACTCGCTCTCCGGCACAATCGCTTATTCCCGCCAACGTCGCATTGATTACCGAAGTGGCTTTCTTTTTGCCATGGCCACAGTTCCGGGGACAATTATTGGTGCCTGGGCTATTCATTTTCTCAGGCGGGATCTGTTTTCCCTTATCTTTGGCATCATGCTTATCCTGCTCTCACTTCTTTTACAGCTTAAACCACGGGAGAAAACGGTGACAGCTTCCTTATTGCATAAAGGCAAGGCCCGTACTATTGTGGATGCCAGTGGTGAGACATTTGTCTACTCCTATAACCTTCCTCTGGGGATAGCTTTGAGCTTTGGCGTAGGTTTTGTAGCGGGTCTGCTGGGTATAGGAGGAGGCGTTATACTTGTGCCCATGATGATTTACCTTCTTTTTTTCCCCACTCACATAGCCACTGCCACCTCACATTTTGCCCTGACTTTTAGCGCCCTTACTGGCAGCCTGACCCATGCCGTCGCTGGCACTTATACTCATAGCTGGCAAGTGCTGCCATATCTGGCTATCGGAGTCATCCCCGGCGCTCAGTTTGGTGCCTGGCTTTCCCGCAAATTGCAGGGTATCGTAATAATACGCTTTCTTGCCCTGGCTCTTGCCTTTATGGGTGTGAGGCTGCTTGTACTCGCCTTTTAGTTGTGCCAGATTCAGGGGATGTTCAATCTGCAACAACATAAAAGGCAGGACTAACCCGATGGTTATTGTCCTGCCTTGTGCATTGCTTGGTAGCGGGGGTTGGATTCGAACCAACGACCTTCGGGTTATGAGCCCGACGAGCTGCCACTGCTCCACCCCGCGGTATAATTACCTCATAATCACCTGGTTTTATGCCCAGTCTGGGGGAGGTCAAAGCCTCGACCATTAGTACCGCTCAGCTGAAGCTGTTGCCAGCCTTACACCTGCGGCCTATCAAGCAGCTAGTCTAGCTGCGGTCTTACTCCTTCCGAG
>Ga0315282_10001294_pt1 | contig 47701 bp, 40 predicted proteins | sample YL17G07_20_MG_FD_203693 | JGI IMG/M metagenome (GOLD analysis project Ga0315282, IMG submission 203693) | Sediment microbial communities from Yellowstone Lake, YNP, Wyoming, USA - YL17G07_20 | ecosystem: Environmental > Aquatic > Freshwater > Lake > Sediment | place: USA: Wyoming | collected...
CCGTTGGGGGTGTCAAGATACTGACAGGCAAGGAGTTGGGGTCTTCGAGAAAACGACTTGCCCGCCGCTGGCCAAGGCGATAGGTTCTTTCGCGTGCGTGTCCTGATCGACTATCGTCCGGCCCTGCGTGCACGCACCGGCGTCGGCGAATACGTCCATCAGCTTGTTCGGGCGCTTGCCCCAAGCGGACCGTTGCGTGGCACGAACGATGAGGTCTGGGCGTTCACGAGTTCATGGAGGGACCGGCTCTCGTCTGGCGCCGCGGCCGAGTTGGGCGCGGTCCGCATCGTGGACCGGCGCATCCCGGTCAGGCTGCTCAACTTCTGCTGGCAGCGGCTGGGGTGGCCTCCAGTCGAGATCCTCGCCGGTCGCCGGTTCGACGTAGTCCACTCGCCGCACCCGCTGCGGTTGCCGGCCCGGCACGCGGCACAGGTCGTGACCATCCACGACCTCGATTTCCTCGCGCACCCCGAGCGGGTGCATCGCGAGATTCGCCGCGATTATCCGCGCCTCGCTCGGGAGCATGCCCACCGCGCCGACCGGGTGATTGTCCCCTCCCGCTACACGGCTGCTGCGGTCACCCGTCTGCTCGAGGTGCCGGCCGATCGCATCTCCGTCTGCCCGCACGGCGCCCCGAACTGGGAGGTGCGGAATCGACCACCGCGCGATCAACGCTACGTCCTGTTCGTCGGCACGCTCGACGCGCGCAAGAATATCGGCGGACTCCTCGCAGGCTACGCAAAGCTCCTCCAGCGTGATTCGGGCGCTCCCGACCTGGTGCTGGCCGGGAAATCCGCCGCGGACGCGGACGCGTGGCTCTCGGTGATCCGGAACCCGCCACTATCGGGCAAGGTCAGACACCTCGGTTACGTGTCGCCGGACGACCGCCCGGCGTTGTACGCTGGAGCGCGCCTGCTCGTGCTGCCTTCGTTCGACGAAGGGTTTGGCCTGCCGGTCCTCGAGGCGATGGCATCGGGGGTCCCGGTCGTCGCGTCACATCGCGGTGCGCTGCCGGAAGTGCTCGGAGATGCCGGAGCGCTCATCGAGCCAGACGACGTGGACGAGCTGGCATCGGCCATGGAACGGATGCTGACCGACGAGGCGCACGCAGAGGCTTGCGCCGCCCGAGGCCGCGAGCGGGCGCGCGCGTTCACGTGGGAGGCGTCAGCCATCCGAACGCGCGAGGCGTACGACGCGGCCATCACGACGCGGCGCGCCAGGGCGCTCTAGGGTCTGGGGTCTGGGCTCGAGGGTCTGGGCTCTAAGCGGGCGCCTGCACAGAAGAGCCGAGAGGCGAGACCCGGGAGTCGAGCTTCGATCCAGTCGTCTGAATTGAGATGCGCATTGCCGTCGACGCGAGCGAACTGACGGGAAACCCGACTGGGGTGGGCCGCTACCTCGACCGCCTGCTCGCTCAGTGGGCGGAGTTCCCGGAAGCACAGCGTCACACGTTCCTGCTCTACGTGCCGGCATTGCCGGGCGACCCGCCGCCGGCAACCCTCTCCCCTCGCCTGCGTGCCGAATGGCGGGCGCTCAAGCCGTGTGGCAGCGCCCGGTGGCAGCAGGTCCGCCTGGCCTCGGCGCTTCGTCACGAACGCCCCAACGTGCTATTCGCCCCGGCGTATTCGGCGCCTCTGCTGTCGGGCACGCCGGTGGTGCTGGCAATCCACGATCTGTCGTTCGTCGCGCACCCGGAATGGTTTCCGCCGCGCCATGGCCTTCGCCGACGCTGTCTGACCCGGCTCTCGGCCCGGACCGCCAGGGCCATCGTCACCTTCTCCGAGTGCTCCCGCTCGGAGATCGTCCGCCTTCTCGGCGTCTCGCCCGAACGCATTCGCGTCATCCCCCATGGCCTGATGCCGCCGCACCGCTCCGGGCCGGCCCTCGCCAGTCGGGCCCCGGCCTCAGGTGATCTTGCCGGAGCGCGGGAACCGCTGGTGTTGTACGTCGGCTCCGTCCTCAACCGGCGTCGCGTGCCGGATCTCATCCGCAGCTTCGCGCTGCTTGCACGCGACCATGCCGACCTGCGCCTCGCCATCGTCGGCGAGAACCGCAGCTATCCGCACCAGGATCTGACCGCCGAGGCGGCGGCGAGCGGCGTCGCTGACCAGGTCACGATCCATTCCTACGTGAGCGAGCCGGAGCTGGCGCGGTTCTATCGCCGCGCGAGCGCGTTCGCGTTCCTGTCGGAGTACGAAGGCTTCGGGCTGACGCCGCTGGAGGCGATGGCCAACGGCGTGCCGGTCGTCGTGCTCGACACGCCGGTGGCCCGCGAGGTCTACGGGAACGCCGCCGTCTACGTGGAGAGAGGCGAGATCGCGGAAACGGCAGGGGCGCTGCGATTGCTGCTCTTCGACCCGCTCGTGCGCGCGCGGGTGCTGAAGCACGCGCCGGTCGTGCTCGCGCGCTACTCCTGGGAGCGCGCCGCGCGCGAGACGCTTGCGCTCGCGGAGCGGGTGGCGCGGGCGAGCTGAGCCATGCCCGATCTCGCCATCATCATCGTGAGCTACAACGCCCGCTCCGACCTGCAGGCATGCCTCCGGTCGCTCCACGAGTCGCCTCCGGCCCTCTCGCACGAGATCGTCGTCGTGGACAACGCGTCGACCGACGGCAGCGCCGAAGCGGCGCGCAGCCAGTTCCCGGCCGCTCGGGTGATCGATGCCGGCTCAAACCTCGGGTTCGCCGCGGCGAACAACATGGGCATCCGGGCCACTGCCAGCGACCTGGTCCTGCTGCTCAACAGCGACACGATCGTGCCGGCAGGCGCCATCGAGGCGCTCGTGCATGACCTGCGGCGGCATCCCGAGGCGGCGGTGGTGGGGCCGCGAATCGTCGATGTGCAGGGAGATCCGGAGTTGTCCTTCGGGCGGATGATCGGCCCCGTCGCGGAACTGGTTCAAAAGACCGTCGGGCGGCTGTACGCGCGCGGGTTTGCCCCGGTCCGGCGGCACGTGATGCAGGTGACCGCCCGGGAGCAGGAGCCGGACTGGGTGAGCGGCGCGTGCCTGCTCGTTCGGCGCGCCGACGCCGAAGCGGTGGGCCTGCTCGACCAGCGGTACTTCATCTACGCCGAGGACGTTGATTTCTGCGCGGCCATCCGGTCGCGGGGGCGGAAGATCCGGTTCACCCCGGCGGCCCGCATCACGCATCTGCGCGGGCGATCGGTCGCACGGGCCCCCGGCGCCACCGCGGCAGCCTACCGGCGCAGTCAGCTTGCCTTCTACGCGAAACACCACCCGCGCTGGCTCCCCTGGCTGCGCCTCTATCTTCGGGTGCGCGGCAGGCTGCCCACGTGAGCAGCGGCACGTGTCCCCGCCGCCGACGCCCGTCCGGCCTCAGCGTTCGGACCGTGGGCTTCGGCACGATCGCCGTCTCGACCCTGGAGCCTGGAACTCCGAAGCCCGAAGCCTGGCCACTGGCGAGAATCCGCCTTCCTGTCGTTCCTGGCGTTCCTGTTCCAGTGGGTGACCGGCTTCGGCCTCTACGCCGGCATGAGCAGGGGGTGGCGTCCCCAGCGCTTCGCCTGGATCGTCCCGCTGATGGGCGGCGACTTCGCCCTCCGCCAGTGGCACCACGTGATGATGTGGTTCTTAGAGGTCTTCGCGATGATCCACGTGTACCTGGTCTTCTACCACGACTACGTGGAGGGCCGGGGCGTCATCTCCATCGCGGCGGTCCAGCCGATGGAGATGGCGCTCTCGCCCGCCATCGCCGCCGCCGTCGTCCCTGCCTGCGCCGTCGTGCGGGACCTGCTGTCCTCCCTCACCGCCGGGCCGCGAGAGCCGAATGTCTGAGCCCGAGAACTGGGCGGCCAGATCCGGGAGCCGAGAGCCGCCTGCTGCTGAGGAAATCGGCTCGGGCCGATAAGATCGATGACGTGGTGCTCACGCCCACGAGGCCCCACGCCGCGGCGGCGACCCTCGGGGCCTCCCAGTCACGTCATGGATTCAGATGCACCTGTGACGCTCCTCTGGACCTGCCCGGCCTGCGGCCGCCGCCTGCCTCAGCGCGTCGACGTGTGCCACTGCGGCCTCAAACGTCCCGACTGGCTGCCGGACGAGCCGGTGACGCGGCTGGCGCCAACGGCGCCCGTGCCGCCGCCGGGCGGCCCTGACCTCACCGACGCCCTCGACACGACACCGCGCGCGCCGAGCCTCTTCGCAGTGGCCGTGACCCTTCTCCTTGTCCTGGCCGGCCTCCTGTGGTACTTGCGTCCAGCTCCTGTGCCAACCACGCCGGTCCCGTCCGCGGCGTCCGCTGACACGACCCGTGAGGCGCCCGGCGCTCCTCCCGCGCCGGCATCCGGCCCGGGGCAGACAGCGCGGCGCTTGCCGACCGAGCTGCCGGCCTCCCCCACCACGAGCGCGGCCGCAGGACGGCCGCGTGCGCCGTCGAAGAGCGTCGAGGACATCGTGGACGCCTCGATGCCGGCCGTGGTCGTTGTCGAGGCCAGCGCGGGCCGCGGCAGCGGGTTCTTCGTGTCGCCCGACCTGGTGCTGACCAACGCGCACGTGGCCGGTTCCGACTACTCGGTCACGCTGAAGCTGACGACCGGCGAGGCGCAGACCGGCACGGTCGTCGCGCGCTCCAGCGACGTGGACCTGGCTGTGTTGAAGGTAGCCCATCCGAAGCCGGATCAGCCGTTCCTGACGCTCGGCGCCGCGCGCGACCTGCGCGTCGGCCAGGAGGTGGTGGTCATCGGGTCGCCGCTCGGCGTCCTCGAGAACAGCGTCACACGGGGCATCGTGAGCGCGGTCCGCAATGTCTCGGGACTGTTGCTGATCCAGACCGATGCGGCGCTCAACCCGGGCAACAGCGGCGGACCGATGCTCGATCGCGAAGGGCTGGTCGTCGGCATCACCGCCATGAAGATCAAGGGACAGGCCGAGTCGATCGGTTTCGCGATCGTGGCCGATCACGCGCGCGCGTTGCTCGGAGGCGCCAGCACGGAGCCGGTCGCCTCGGGTGCGTCACCGAGCCAGCGCCTCGGATCGGTGCTCGCCCCACCGAAATCCACCACCGAGCAGGCCCGGGATGAGGGCACGGACGCCTACGACCGCACCGTCCAGGCGGTCGCGCGCCAGTCGGATCAGATCGACGACTACTGGAACCGCTTCAAGACCTCCTGCCTCGCCCCGACGCCCGGCCTCGCGAAGTACGACCGCGAATGGTTCTGCCTGCTGGACTCCCGGCTGCCCTCCGGCCCGCCATCGGTGCAGTGCAACCTCTGGGCGTCCGACCTCGCTCAGTTCGCCAGCCAGGTGCGGACGACGATGACCGAGGCCGAGGAAGCGGCGCGCCGCGCCGACGTCTACCCTGGCGTCCGGCGGGACATCCGGCGCAAGTACCGGATGGACTGGGCCGGTTGGGAGCGCTGACCGTCCTGCCCGCCGACGCCCAACCAGCCCTCAACGGACCGGGTATGATAGAAGGTCGGTGCGGCGCTTCTTGAAGAGCTGGCGGGGGGAACGCTCGGGTGCGGATAGCCATCGACGCGCGCAAGCTACACGACTTCGGGATCGGTACCTACATCCGGAACCTGCTCGACCAGCTCGCGCGGATCGATCGGGAGACCGAGTACGTGCTGCTGTGCCGGGAGGAGGACTGCAGCGTCACCAAGCGCCTCGGCGAGAACTTCCGGGCCCTGCCGGAGACGTCCCAGCCGTACTCGATCGCCGAACAGGTGCGGATTCCGGTCAGCCTGCTCCACGAGCACATCGACCTCTTCCACGCCCCGCACTACGTGCTGCCGCCGCTCATCCCGTGCCGCTCGGTGGTGACGATCCACGACTGCATCCACCTGATGTTCCCGCAGTACCTGCCGGGACGGATTGCCTACGCCTACGCCCGGACGATGATGTGGGCGGCCACGCGGCGGGCCAACCGGATCCTGACGGTGTCGGAGGCTTCGAAGAAGGACCTCCTGCGCTGCTTCAACATTCCGGCCAAGAAGATCGTCGTCATCTACAACGCGATCGACGAGCGCTTCAGCGTCGAGCCGCGTGAAGAGGACGTGGCGCGCGTTCGCGAGCGCTACCAGTTGAACGACGCGTACCTGTTGTACGTGGGGAACATCAAGCCTCACAAGAACCTGGAGCGGCTCATCGACGCCTTCGACCGCGTCCGGCGCAGCGGGTTCGACCGTCTCACGCTGGTGATCATCGGCGACGAGATCTCCAAGTACCAGGGACTCCGGCGCGCGGTGCACCAGCACAAGCTCCACAAGCACGTGCGGTTCCTCGGGTTCGTTCCACTCGAGACGCTCGCCGTGCTCTACCGGCTGGCGGCGGTCTTCGTGTTCCCGTCGCTGTACGAAGGGTTCGGTCTGCCGCCGCTCGAGGCGATGGCGAGCGGTACGCCGGTGGTCACCTCCAACGTCTCGTCGCTGCCCGAGGTGGTTGGCGATGCGGCCGTGTTCGTTGACCCCTACGACGCCGACTCGATTGCCGACGGCGTCCGGCGCGTGCTCGGCGACCCGGAGCTTCGCACCCTGCTCCGCTGCCGCGGCTTGGTCCGGACGCGGCGCTACTCCTGGGAGGAGGCGGCCCGGCGCACGCGCGAGGTCTACAGCGAGGTCATGGAAGAGCCCGAGACCGGCTGGTAGGACGAGCACCAGGAACGTCAGAGAGGGTTGCGGCGTGATTGAGGGAGCCACAAGCGAGCGCCTGTCGCAGGAAGCGGGGCTGGTCAGTGTCGGCACCGAATCGGTGCCGGCCAGCCGCAGCCTGCACGTGGCGCTCGTGCACGACTGGCTGACCGGGATGCGGGGTGGAGAGAAGGTACTCGAGGTACTCTGCCAGCTCTACCCCCACGCGGAGCTGTTCACGCTCGTCCACGTCCCCGGTAGCGTCTCACCGGCCATCGAGGGACGCCGGATCCATCCCTCGATTGTCCAGCGGCTCCCGCTGGCCCGCCGGCACTACCGGCAGTACCTGCCGCTCTTCCCCTTCGCCATCGAGCAGTTCAACCTCGATCGGTACGACCTGGTCATCAGCTCGAGCCACTGCGCCGCCAAGGCCGTCGTGCGCGCCGGCCGGGCGCTCCACATCTGCTACTGTCACACCCCGATGCGGTACGCCTGGGATCAGTTCGAGGCGTACTTCGCCGTCGGCCAGGTGGGACGGTCGCGAGGCGCCCTTCTGCGTCCGGCACTTGCCGCGCTCGCGCGCTGGGATCGTGCGACAGAGGGGCGCGTGGATCGCTTCATCGCGAATTCCCGCCATGTTGCAAGTCGGATCGGCCAATACTATAATCGCCGCGCCACGGTGGTGTATCCGCCCGTCGATACTGCCTTCTATCAGCCCGGCGCCAGTCGGCCGGAGGGTTACGCGTTGATTGTCTCCGCACTGGTGCCCTACAAGCGGATCGATCTGGCCGTCGAGAGTTGCCGGCGCGTGGGGATGCCCCTGCGCATCATCGGCCAGGGGCCGGAGCGTGCCCGGTTGCAGCGGATCGCCGGCCCGAGCGCCCAGTTCCTCGGCACACTGACGAACGAGCAGATCCGCGCGCTCTACCAGCGCGCGTCGGTCGTGATGCTGCCCGGCGAGGAGGACTTCGGCATCGTGCCGCTCGAGGCGCAGGCGTGCGGCCGGCCCGTCGTCGCGCTCGCCCGGGGCGGCGCGCTCGAGACCGTCGTCGACGGCGTCACCGGCGTCCTGGTGCGCGAGGCCACACCGGAGGCGATGGCGGACGGGCTCGAACGCGCGATGGTGACCCCCTTCGAGCCTGCGACGATCCGGCGACACGCCGAAGGCTTCGGACGGGCGCGGTTCGCGCGCGAGATTCTGGAGCGGATCGAGGAGACGGTGGCCACGCCGCGGGACGGCCGTCGATGGTGAAGCGCTACAACCGGCTGCTCGCCGCCTTCCACGTCGTCAGCGACAGCCTGCTGGCGGTGGCGGCCTTCGTCCTCGCGTACCTCCTGCGCTTCGAAAGCGGCCTGATGCGGGTGACCAAAGGGTACCCGCCGTTCGGACAATACGTCCGGGTCCTGCCGTTCATCGCCCTCCTGGTGCCGCTCGCCTACTACCTGCAGGGGCTGTATCGCCTGAGGCGCGGCCGATCCCGCGTGGACGACTTCTTTGCCGTCTTCGTGGGCAGCATCCTGGCCGTCGTCCTCGGCGTGATCAGCACGCTCTACGTCCAGACCTACTACCTGAGCGACGAGCTGAAGGCGCGCGGCGCGTTCGAGGTCTCGCAGCTCGTGTGGGCGCTGTTCCTGGTCCTCAACATCGGGCTCACCTTCGCGTCGCGGGAACTCGTTCGCGAGGCGCTCGAGCGCCGGTGGCGTGCCGGCGTCGGCCTCAAGCGGATCCTGATCGCCGGCGCCGGCGACCTCGGCCGCGCGGTGGCCGATCGGATCATCGAGCACCGCGAGCTGGGCTATCGGATCATCGGCTTCATCGACGACCGGGCGGGCGGCGATCGCCTCGGGTACCGCGGCCTTCCGCTGCTCGGGACGCTCGCCGAGGCAGGTGAGGTCGCCCAGCGCGAGCAGATCGACCAGATGTACATCGCGCTGCCGCTCGAAGAGCACACCAAGATGCTGCAGGTGGTCGAGAGCGCCAGCCGGGAGATGATCGACATCAAGGTCGTCCCGGACCTCCTGCAGTTCATCGCGCTGCGCGCCCGCCTGGAAGAGCTCGACGGCGTCCCGATCATCAACCTCAACGACGTGCCGCTCCAGGGCTTCAACAGCGCCCTCAAGCGGACGATCGACGTCCTCCTGTCGGCCCTCGCGCTGGCGGTCCTCGCCCTCCCCCTCGGGATCCTCGCCGCCCTGGTCCGCCTCACCTCGCCAGGACCCATCCTGTACCGGCAGGAGCGCATGGGGCTGGACGGCAAGGCGTTCACCGTCTACAAGTTCCGCTCGATGTGGGAATGGGCGGAGCGTGACACCGGGCCGGTCTGGGCGCGCGACGACGATCCGCGCTGCACGCCGGTGGGCGGGTTCCTCCGGCGTTTCGATCTCGACGAGCTGCCGCAGCTCTGGAACGTGTTCACGGGTGACATGTCGATCGTCGGGCCGCGGCCGGAGCGGCCGTTCTTCGTCCAGCAGTTCAAGCGCCGCTTCCCTCAGTACATGCTGCGGCACAAGGTGAAGTCGGGCATCACCGGGTGGGCGCAGGTGAACGGGTGGCGAGGCAACACCTCGATCGAGAAGCGCATCGAGTACGACCTGTACTACATCGAGAACTGGTCGGTTGGGCTGGACCTCAAGATCATGTGGCTCACGCTCGTGCGCGGCCTGATCAAGTACGCGCACTGATCGCGCGAGGACCGCACTCCTGCCGGCTGTTCACGAAGCGCGTCGGGGCTGCACGCCGGGGCGCACGGTTGCTGCGAACCTATGAAACCACGAGTCGTGATCACCGGAGCGGCCGGGTTCATCGGATCGCACCTGGCCGAGACGCTGCTCGACCGCGACTACTCGGTGGTCGGGGTCGATAACCTGCTCACGGGCGACATCGCGAACATCGAGCACCTGACCAACCGCGACTTCCTCTTCATCAAGCACGACGTCACCAACTACATCTACATCGACGGCCCCGTGGACTTCGTGCTGCACTGGGCCAGCCCGGCCAGCCCGATCGACTATCTGGAGCTCCCCATTCCGACGCTGAAGGTGGGCGCCCTCGGCACCCACAAGGCGCTGGGGCTCGCCAAGGCGAAGGGGGCGCGCTTCGTGCTCGCGTCGACCTCGGAGGTGTACGGCGATCCGCTCGAGCACCCGCAGCGTGAGACGTACTGGGGCAACGTCAACCCGATCGGCCCGCGCGGCGTGTACGACGAGGCCAAGCGGTTTGCCGAGGCGATCACCACCGCGTACCATCGCTACCACGGCCTCGACACCAAGATCGTCCGCATCTTCAACACCTACGGCCCGCGCATGCGGATCAACGACGGCCGCGCCGTGCCCACCTTCATCTCGGAGGCGCTCCGCGACGAGGAGGTAACGATCTTCGGGGACGGGCGCCAGACGCGCAGCTTCTGCTACATCAGCGACCTCGTGGACGGCGTCATCCGGCTGATGCTCTCGGACACCAACGACCCGGTCAACATCGGCAACCCGCACGAGATGACCGTGGAGGAGATCGCCCGCACGATCATCCGGATGTCCGGCTCGCAAAGCCGCCTCGTGTACCGCCCGTTGCCGACCGACGACCCGAAGGTGCGCCAGCCCGATATCAGGCGGGCGCGCACGCTGCTGGGGTGGGAACCGAAGGTGTCGCTCGAGGAGGGGCTGACGAAGACGCTCGAATACTTCAGGAGAAAGATGAAGGTCGTCAGTCCTTAGTCCGTGGTCTTTCGTGGGGTACCTGGTTCCTGGTACCTGGCACGCCCGGCGCTTGCAGCGTGGTGAGCCAAGAACCAGGTGCCAAGAACCGCACCACGGGCCAAGCACGAAGAACCAAGAACGGATCGTCCCTGCCATCTGCCGTCTGCCATCTGCCGTCTGCCTACTGTTTCCGCGCCTTCACCGACACGATCTCCGGCTCGTTGATGATCCGCGCCGCGTGGGCGACGTAGTGCAGGCCCGAGATGAGCGTGATGGCGAGCGAGGTGTAGACCGCCACGTCGACGATCGGCGAGTGGCGCCCAAGGTAGTTGAAGTACATGAAGAGGACGCAGGTCACGATGTAGATGGCGGTGGCCGCCTTGCCGTAGATCGACGGGCGGAAGGCGCGGCGGCCGACCGCAAGGTTCACGATCGCCACGGTGATCACGATCACCACGTCCCGGCTGATGACCAGAATGGTGAGCCAGACCGGGATGCGATTCACCAGGTCGGTACCGGGCACAGTCAGGACCACGAACGTCGTCACCAGCAGCAGCTTGTCCGCCATCGGATCCAGCCACGCCCCCAGGGCGGTCCGCTGGCCTGCACGGCGCGCCACCAGCCCATCGAGACCGTCGGTCAGGCCCGCGAAGCCGAACACCAGCAGCGCCCACCCCGGATAGCCGTAGACAATCAGAATCACGAATGCCGGGATGAGCAGCATCCGGAGCAGCGTGAGCTGGTTGGCTGCGGTCAGTGTTCCTGTCATCGGGCCAGCACCTCGACGCGGCCGATGACCTCGACGGCCTCCGCGCCGCTCACGGGCCGCGAGGGACGGAACGCGCCGTCGACAAGCGGCATCACCTTCGACGCCACGGCCGTGCCGACGGCCGGGTAGTTCAGATAGCCCGGCCCCATGTCGGCGATTGGCGGCCGGGCGCCGATCCAGCCCTTGGCGAGCTGTGGGCGCCGGGCGGCAATCAGGTTCAGCAACCGGCCGACCGCCACCGCCAGATCCACCCGGCGCACCGTCTCCCGCGGGTGAAACGCGTGGTTCGCGTACGGTTCCATGACGCCCGCACGGGCAACCGCCATGATCCACGGCGCCGCCCAGTGGCCCCGCGCGTCGGTGATGAGGACCGCATCCCGCCGCGGGGCCGTCCGCAGCAGCACATCAAGCCGCACGCCAATCAGCGCGGCCAGCTCGCCGCGCGTAATCTGCGGCTCGTCGGCAATCGCCCGGTACTCGGCGGGCAGGCGCGCGAGCTCGGCGCGGCTCCCCAGCCGCTCGATCTGTTGCGTGAGCGCGTCGCTCGGCTCGATCGCCGCCGCCTGGGTGAGCGCCGCGAGCGCCGCCTCGATGTCGCCACGCGCCTCCAGGATCTCGCCGATCTGGACGAGTGACCTGGCGTCGGCGGGATCAAGCGCGACCGCCCTGCGGAGGTGTTCGAGCGCCTGACCGGTGTTCCCCTGCTGGCGCTCGACGATGCCCAGCTCGCGGTACAGGAACGCGCTGTCGGGCGAGTCGGCGATTGCGCGAACGTAGGCATTCCGCGCCTCGTCATACCGGCCGGCATCCGTCGCGCGCCGCGCGGTCGCGAGCTGTCGTCCGACGTCCCGGAGCGCCAGCAACTCGACCCGGCGTCGCACCTCGCTGAGCGATGGGTCCTTGGCGAGAGCCGCCTGGAAGGTCGCCAGCGCCTCGTCCGGCCGGGAGAGACCGAGGAGTGCATCGCCCCTCCCGACCAGCGCCGGGAGGTAGTCGGCGGCCCGTTTGAGCGCGCGGTCGAACCGGTTCAAGGCAGCGCGGTAGTCGCGCTCGGCGAGCCCCACGTACCCGAGACCCGCGTCAGCCGGATAGAGCGCCGGCGCCTGCTTGAGCGCGGCCGAGAACTCGCGGTCGGCGTTGCGAAGATCTCCGGCCTGCAGGAAGCGCCAGCCGCGCTGATGCCGGGCGTCTGCCTGGCTGTTCCCCATGCCCGGCGGAATCGCCGGGAACACGAAGTCCGGGTAGTGCGGCGTCACGATTGTGGGCGCAGGCACCAGCTTCTCGGCGCACGCCAGCAGCAGGGCGGCGACGGCGACGGCCGCCAGAGGACCGGCAATCGCGCCGTTTCCCCTCACGCCTCAACCTCCTCCCGCCGGCCGATGAAGCGGTCGATCAGCCGCCGCGGAATATCGGCTTCGATCGAGACCCGCCCGTCGTGCTCCTCGTGCCGCACGACGTGCGCGTGCCGGTAGAGGTGCGCGATCTGCTCGCGGTCGGCAACCCGGGTGCCGTCGAACTCGATCGTCACGCGCCGCGTGTCCAGCGCGAGGCGCGACGCCATCGCATCGAGCAGCGCCCCGCGCCCCTCGCCGCGGAGCGCCGACATGCACAGCGCCGACGGCTCAGCCTCGGCGAGACGCCGGCGCTCGGCGGGCTCGATCGCGTCGCACTTGTTGAAGACCTCGACCGCCGGCACTTCCGCGGCGCCCACTTCCTCCAGCACCCGCCGGACGGCATCCATCTGCCGATCCCGGTCCTGGTTCGAGGCATCGACGACGTGCAGCAGCAGATCCGCGCCCGCGACCTGCTCGAGCGTCGCGCGGAACGCCGCCACCAGCGTGTGCGGCAGCCTGTCGATGAACCCGACCGTGTCGGAGATGAGCAGCTCGCGACGGTCGGGAAGGCGCACGCGCCGCACCAGCGGGTCGAGCGTCACGAACAGCGCGTCGGACACCTCGGCCGCCTCGCGCGTGAGCAGGTTGAACAGCGTCGTCTTGCCGGCGTTGGTGTACCCGACCAGCGCCACCATCGGCACCGAGGCCTTGTGCCGGCGCTCGCGCACGTGCGCCCGCCGGTCGCGCACCTGGTCGATGGCCCGCGAGAGCGCGCCGATGCGCTGCCGGATCCGCCGGCGATCGGTCTCCAGCTTGGTCTCGCCAGGCCCGCGCGTCCCGATGCCGCCGCCGAGCCGCGACATCGCCACGCCCGCGCCAACCAGCCGCGGCAGCAGGTAGCGGAGCTGCGCCAGCTCGACCTGCCACTTCGCCTCACGCGTGCGCGCGCGGCGCGCGAAGATGTCGAGGATGAGCTGCGTCCGGTCGATCACCTTTCGATCGAGCTGGGCCTCGATCTGCCGGAGCTGCGCGGGAGTCAGCTCGTTGTCGAAGATCACCACGTCGACGTCGGTCTCGGCGCACGACGCCGCCAGCCTCGCCACCTTGCCGCTGCCGAGAAACATGGCGGGATCCGGCTTCGCGCGCTCCTGCAACACCCGCAGGACCGGGGTGGCGCTGGCGGCGGCCGCTAGGCCGGCCAGCTCGCCGAGCGAGCGTTCGGCCTCGAGACGCCTCTTAGAGGCGGTCACCAAGCCGACCAGCGCGGCGCGCTCAGGAGACACGTGGGGACGACGCGGCATCAGCGGTCTTCGCAGGATTCTAGCACCCGTTCCCACGCGACCGCGCCCGCACGGACGAGCCGTGGCGACGGATCGACCACGTCGACGATCGTCGAAGGCAGGCGGCCTGGCGTGGGCCCGCCGTCGAGCAGCAGGTCGATGCTGTCCGCGAGCGCCGCTTCGACTTCGTCGGCCGTCGACGGCGCAGGCTGCCCCGATCGGTTGGCGCTCGTGGAGGTGAGCGGCTGGCCGGCGACTTCGGCAAGCCCGCGGGCGACCGCGTGATCCGGCACCCGGACGGCCACGCGCCCGCTGCCACGATGGATCGACGGCGCCAGACGCGGCGAGGCTTCGATGACCAGCGTCAACGGGCCGGGCCAGAACCGCGCCGCCAGCCGTCGCGCCATCGGCGACATCCGCCCGACGTGCTGCTCCACCTGCGCCTCGTCGGCGGCGATGAGCGGGATGAGCAGCCCACCGGGCCGCCGCTTCACCGAGTAGAGCCGATCGACGGCCTCCGGCTCGAAGGGGTCCACCGCGAGCCCGTACAGGGTGTCGGTCGGGAGGGCCACGATGCCGCCATCGAGGATGATCTGCGCGGCACGCCGCAGGATGGCGAGGTCAGGAGCCGACGGATCGATGGATACCCGCAGCATCGTTCAGCAGCCTGTCAGTGGTCGTCGCGTGTCAAGCCCTCCAGCGACTGAACTTGCACGCCTGAGACGGGAACGGGATTGTCACGTGCTGCAACGTCAGGCGGATTGTCCGTCAAATCGGACATAATCTCAAAGTCGATTTTTGGGACACCTGGCACGTCGATTCCTGCTGGCGTACACCGATGTCACACCTCCTTCAGCTCCTCTTGCTGTTGTCGGTCATCATCGCGTCGGCCAAACTGGCCGGCGCCGCGGCCACCCGCGTCGGCCAGCCGGCTGTGCTTGGCGAGATGCTCGCAGGAGTCCTGCTCGGCCCCACCGTGCTCGACGTCCTCGGCTGGTCTCTATTCGCCCCGCAGGCGCCGCTTCCCGGGGAACTCGTGGCTGCGCCTCCCCTGCTCGGCTCCGTCAAGGATCTGGCCAACCTCGGCGTCATCCTCTTGATGTTTGTTGCCGGCCTCGAGACCGATCTCGGCCAGATGCGGCGCGTCGGCAAAGTCGCATTCTGGTCGGCCACCGGGGGCGTCGTCCTTCCGTTGGCCGGCGGCGCGGCCACCGCATGGGCATTCGGCCTGCCGCTCTTCTGGCAAGGCGTCTTCATCGGCGCCATTCTGACGGCCACCAGCGTCAGCATCTCCGCCCAGACGCTCATCGAGCTGGGCGCGCTCCGCTCGAAGGAGGGCACGGCCATCCTTGGCGCGGCGGTCATCGATGACGTGATGGGCATCCTGGTGCTCTCGATCGTCCTGGCCCTGGCGCGTACGGGGGGCGGATTCGATTACGGCGCCACCATCCTCCTGGTCGTGCGCATCCTGGCCTTCTTCGCGCTCGCGATCCTGCTGGGCCGCTGGTTCGAACGCCTCGGCGCGTGGTGCGCACGGCTCAGGGTCAGCCAGGGCCTCCTCGCGGTCGTCCTGGTCGTGGCCTTCCTGTACGCATGGTCGGCCGAGTACGCGGGGCAGATGGCGGCCATCACCGGCTCGTACCTCGCTGGCGTGCTGTTCGCCCAGACCTCGTGGAAGAAGAGGATCGACGCGGGCATTCACCCGCTCACCTACTCGATGCTGGTGCCCGTCTTCTTCGTGAGCCTCGGCCTGCAGGTGAACGGCCGCGAGCTCGGAGACAGCGCCACGTTCACGCTCGTCCTGATCGCCGTCGCGATTGCCGCCAAGGCGCTCGGCGCCGGGCTCCTCGCGCGTCTGTTCGGCTTCACGGCCGGCCAGTCGCTGCGCGTCGGCGTCGGCATGATCTCGCGCGGCGAGGTCGGCCTCATCGTTGCGGCCTACGGGCTCGACTACGGCATCGTCGGGAGGAACGTCTTCTCGGCCTCGATCATCATGGTCCTCGCCACGACCGTGGTGACGCCGCCGCTGCTGCACCTCGCGTTCCGGCGCGGGCGCGCGGCCAGGCCGACAACCGTGGAGGAAACCATTGCCGGCCCACCCGAAGAAACCAAAGCGAAGCGGTAGACCTCGCGTGCCGCTTCCGCGCCAGACCGGCGGCGTCCACGAGGACAAGACGAAGCGCCCGTACCGCCGGAGGAAGCACAAGGGTCCCACGGACGAGAATTGAACACGTGCCCCTGTCAATGCAGAATGCCGAATGGAGAATGTAGAAGGGACGCCACATTCTACCTTCTGCATTTTCCCTTCTGCATTCTGCATTCTCCATTCTACTTCTGCATTGACCTCCGACCTGCCCGAGCCCCGTGCCCTGCGGCGTCAGAGTTGCTCCGCCACGCCGCTCTCGGCCGCGAGCGGCTGATCCACCATGACCCGCCGGACGCTGGTGACGAGCACCAGGAGCACGAGGACGTCCAGCACGAACACGAGGCGAATGCTGACGCCACCCAGCAGCCCGCAGGCGACCTGGCTGATCGCCTGCCCGGTGAGCAGTGCACCTGTCAGCAGACCGAACGCCGTCCCGTGCGCGCCTTCGGGCACGACCATGCCGGCCGCGGTGTACGACGCGGTCATGGCGGCGCCGACGCCGATGCCGAACAATCCCATGGTCAGCGCCAGCAGCCAGGTGGGCGTCGCCAGCGCAAACAGGCCGATCGAGATGCCCCCGACGCTGCCGCCGCCGATGATCACGAACCGCGGAGGGTACCGTCTGAGCAGCCGTCCACACGAGTGATGCCCGAGTGCTGCGGCGCAGGCCAGGATCGAGAAGAGGACGCCGGCGACCAGCGCCACGCGCGAGTCGGCGAAGCCAAGCTCGGACAGGTAGAGCGGCAGGATCGGGCCGAGGCTTCGGTCCACGAACTGGATGCCGACGATGGCCGTTATCAGCAGCACGAAGTTCGGGAACGCGAGGACCTTCCGGACCGTCGGCTCGTTCTCGCTGCCGGTCGCCCGGATCGCTCTCTCCGCCCGCGGCTCACCGTACATCACCACGACCAGGATCAGCGCGATGCCATAGAACCCCGCGGTGACGAAGAAGCTCCGGCGCAGGCCGACGGCGTCCGCGAGCACCGCGCCGATGACCGGTCCGAGGGCGGGCCCGAGCCGCTGCGCCGTCTGGACCATGCCGATTGACGAGGCCAGCCGATCCTTCGGCGCCGATTCCGCTGCCATCGCCAGCGTCAGGCCGCCATACCCGGCAAAGAGCCCTTGCACGGCGCGGAGGACGAAGATGTGCCACGCGCGCGTGGCGTACGCCATCGCCGACATGAGGACGACGAAGCTGATGAGCGACCGTTCCACCATCAGCTTGCGGCCGAACCGATCCGCGACCCGGCCCCAGAGCGGCGACAGGAGCGCCGTGATCGCCGGCGTAAGGCCGAGACTCAGGCCCGACTAGATGGCCGCTTCACCGACATCGGTGACGCCGAGCTGGCGGAAGTACAGCGGCAGGAACGGCATCACCAGCGTGAACCCGGCGAAGCCGATGAAGCTGGCGGCTGTGATCGCAAACTGATTGCGGCGCCAGTTTCGGAATGAATCGGGCTTGAGTACGTGTGGCACTCGGTGGGCTCCGGCGTCGTGAGCCGGCTGCGTACTCTACCTCACTCGCGGCGGACCGGGGCAGACCACGCCAAGGCCAAGGAGGGCAACTGCTGCCCGCCGTCCACTGCCCACTGATCAGAACCTGATCTTGACGCCCTCCTCGTCGTGTACGTGGATGCTGTCCACGAAGCGGATCAGGTGCGGACGCGTCTGCATGACGAGCGAGCTGGTCCGGATGCCATCACCGAAGAACCGGACGCCCCTCATCAGCGTCCCGTCGGTGACGCCGGTCGCGGCGAACACGATCCGGTCACCGGAGGCGAGGTCCATCGACGTGTAGACCCGCTTCGGGTCGGCGCCCATCGCGCGGCAGCGGGCCTCGTCCTCCGGCTTCCGGATGACGAGGCGGGCGAAGATCTCGCCGTTCAGGCAGCGCATGGCGGCCGCGGTCAGCACGCCCTCGGGGGCGCCGCCGATTCCCATCACGGCGTGCACGCCGCTGCCGACCACCGCGGCGGCAATCCCGGCCGAGAGATCGCCGTCCGAGATGAGCCGGATACGCGCGCCGCCTGCCCGCAGGTCGGCGATGAGCTTCTGGTGGCGCGGCCGGTCGAGCACGACCACGACCAGGTCCTCCACCGTCCGGTCGAGGCACTTGGCGATCGCCTGCAGGTTGTCCGCGACCGGCGCATCGAGGTCCACGGCGTGCTTCGAGCTCGGCCCGACGACCAGCTTCTCCATGTACAGGTCGGGCGCGTGCAACAGCCCGCCGCTCCGCGCGGCGGCCAGCACCGAAACGGCGTTGGCGGCCCCCGACGCACAGAGGTTGGTGCCCTCGAGCGGGTCCACGGCGATGTCCACCTGCGGGAAGACCACGCCGGCATCCTCGGGACGGTGCAGGTGCGCGCGCCCGACCTTCTCGCCGATGTACAGCATCGGCGCCTCGTCGCGCTCCCCCTCGCCGATCACGATCGTCCCGTCGATCGGCATGTCGTCCATCTCGCGGCGCATGGCCTCGACCGCCATCGCGTCGGACCGGTGCCCGTCGCCGTACCCCATCGTCTGCGCGCAGGCGATGGCGGCCTTCTCGACGACCCGGAGGAACTCGAGGGACAGATCCGCAGTCATGAAGCCTCTCTCGCCGCTACCTCGCCGATCGCGCCGCCGACGGCCACGCGGGCAGCTCGCACCGCGCCGGTCTGTCGATCCTCAGCCCGAGGGCGTAGTCCGCCTGCATCAGCTTGTGAATCTCGCGCGTCCCCTCGTAGATCACCGCGCCCTTCGCGTTCCGGTAGAACCGGCCGACCGGGTACTCGTCGGAGTACCCGTTGGCGCCGTGCACCTGCACGGCGTCGCTGGCGGCGCGCTCGGAGGCCACGGTCGCGAACCACTTGGCGAGGCTCGTCTCGCGCGTGTTCCGCACGCCCCGGTTCTTCAGCCACCCGGCCCGCAGCCAGAGCAGCCTCGCCGCCTGGTAGTCGGATTCCATCTGCGCAATCAGCTCCTTGACGAGCTGCTGGTCGGCGATCGGCACGCCGAAGGCCTTGCGCTCCTTCGCGTACTTCGCGCTCGCGTCGCGGCACGCGCGGATCAGCCCGGTCGCCCCCGCTGCGACCGTGTACCTCCCCTGGTCGAGCGCAAACATCGCGATCTTGAACCCTTCGCCCGGGCGCCCGACCAGGTTCTCCTCGGGCACCTCGACCTCCTCCATCTTCAAGAAACCGGTGTTGCCCGCGAGAATGCCCCACTTCTCCTTGAGCGTGCCGCTCGAGAACCCCTTGAACGCCCGCTCGACGACGAAGGCGCTGATGCCGGACGGGTCGCGCTGCTTCTTGCGCTCCAGGTCGGTCCACGCGAAGACCAGGAAATTGTCGGCGACATCGGCGAGCGAGATCCACATCTTCTCGCCGGTGAGCAGGTAGCGGTCGCCCTTCCTGACGGCCACGCTCTGGATGCCGCGCGCATCGCTCCCCGCGGCGGGCTCGGTCAGGCCGTAGGTGGCGATCTTCCGGCCCTGCGCCTGCGGGACGAGGTAGCGGCGCTTCTGATCGTCGGTCCCCCAGGCGACGAGCGTCAGGCAGTTCAGCCCCGCGTGCACTGACATGATCACGCGCAGCGACGTGTCGACGTACTCCAGTTCCTCGCACGCCAAACCGAGGCTGAGGTAATCCATGCCCGCGCCGCCGTGCTCGGCCGGCACCGAGACGCCGAGCAGGCCGAGCGAGGCCATCCCGCGCAGGATGGCAGGATCGAACCGGTGCTCGCGGTCGAGGTCGTGAATGCGCGGCGCGACTTCCCGCGCCGCCCACTCGCGCACCGATTGCTCGAGCAGGCGTTGTTCGTCGGTCAGGTCGAAGTCCATGGCGGCGTCTGGATGAACGGGTTCGAGTGGTTCGGGCGCGCGGGCGGTCTTTGCCCGAGGACGAGGCAAAAGGGGGAGGCCCGCGGCGCCGGCAAGCCGGCTCCGGAAGAAACTGGAGCGATGCTAGCACGAAGTCACGAGGAGCATCAATCGAGGCCCGGGCGGACCACGACGCGCGCGCGGCGCGAGAGCCGCAGCGTGTCGGCAGCGCTCCCGCCACTCAAGGCGACCTCCAGGTGATCGGTGCTGCCGACGAGCGCGCAGATCTCCCCAGCCTTTGCGTCGGCGTACGTGGCCAGCAGAGGCACCACCACCTCGTTCGGGCCCACCTCGATCCGCGCCCGCTCGGGGTGCGGCAGTTTCGCGAGGATCCGCCCTGAGATGTTGGTGATCAGGTTGCCGAACCGATCGATGCGGACGACCTCGCCGTCAATCCCCGACTCGCCAACCGCCGGCCTGGGCACGTCGAGCAGCCGGTAGTCGGCCACCGGCGGCCCGAGGGCCGCGAGGGCCGTCCCTGCGGCGAGCCACGCAGCTGCCGGGGCCAACCGATCGCGGCCTTCGAACGTGCGGCTGATGGAGGCGAGCGCATACCGGCGCTCGGTCAACTCCACGACAGCCGACGGAGCCGCCTCGTCGAAGACGCCCGTCAGCACGCCGTTGTCGGGTGCGACGAAGCGATAGCCGGCCGCTTCTGCGGCAAGTGCGCGGCGGCTCGATCCGACGCCGGGATCGACGACGACGACGAAGACGCTGCCGGCCGGAAAGGACCGGTAGCAGGCGGCGAGCTCGAACGAGGCCGCCAGCAGGTCCTGCGGCGGGATCTCGTGCGTGATGTCGACGAGCGCCGCCTCGGGACAGATCCCGAGGATGACGCCCTTCATCGCGCCCACGTAGTGGTCGCGGGTGCCGAAGTCGGTGAGGAGCGCAACGACGGGCATATTCGGCTCGGAGGCTGAGCGCAGAGAACGCGGAGCACGCAGAGATCCCTGGACTCAGCGCATCAAACGCGAAGCCCTGAGTTGATGGAGAGGGGCATCTTCACCATCTGTCCTCCGCGGCCTCTGCGACCTCCACGCTGATCTACTTTGACAGGTACCCGGGCTTGCGGAACAGGATCTCGCGAAGGTGCGTCTTGAGCAGGAACGAGTCGGACACGCGCAGCCCGTCGAACAAGCGGATGATGTCGCGGTTCAGCAACACCTCCTGGCGCCCCCTGGCGGCCGGGTACGTGCGGTGCTCCAGGTTCTGCTCGTCGACCACCACGTACTTCGTGTAGCGCGCCTCGTGGAATCTCGCCGTGCCGAAGAAGCCGAGAAGCGCCCCCTCGGGCCGGAGCACGCGCGTGAGCTCGCGCGCGAGCGCCTGGGCGCCCGGCCGATCGACGTAGTCGATCAGATCCCAGCACAGGATGCCGTCGAAGGTGGCGTCGGGCTGGCGGAAGCGCGTATAGAGGAAGCTGGGAAAGGCGTCGAGGGTGCCCTGCCGCACGTACCGGTCCAGGTCGGCGAAGACGTCCTCGACGTAGATCTTGCACCCGAGGCGCTCGCCGAAGAACGAAACGTTCGGCCCGACCACGGGACCGAGATCGAGCAGAACCGGCGAGGAGCGCGACCGCAGGCACGCGAGGAACTTCTGCAGCGCCCTGGTGGGAAGGACGGGACCGCGCTGCTCGCCGGGAAGGGGGCCACCTGGCGCCTCCCCTTGGGCCGGCTGTCGCGGCCCGAAACGCGAGAACAGCCTGGCCAGGCCGCGAAGCTTTCCGCCGTCGGACAAAGCTGCCTCACCGAGCCAGCGTTCGGCTACACCTAGACGCTCACCCGCTGCCCGGTCTGCGTCGCGACCGGAGCACTCGCCGCCGGTTTCACCTCGGCCTTCTCTCCCGGCCGCGGCTGTGACGGCGCCTTGGTCTGCATGTCGACGCTGCCGCGGAAGTGCGCGCCTTCCGCGATCGCGACGCGCGGGGCGACGATGTCGCCGTCGACCGACCCTTTCTCGCGAATGTCGACCTTCTCGCTGGCCGTGATGTTGCCCGCGACCTCGCCGAAGACAATCACCGCCTTGGCGAAGATCTGCGCCTTGATCCGCCCGTGCGGCCCGATCGTCAGCACGTGCTCGCGCAGCTCGATCTTCCCTTCGACGTGCCCTTCGATCGTGAGGTCCTCGCTGCCGTTCAACTCGCCCTTGATGACGACCGACTTGCCGATGTTGACGACGTCCTTGTTGTCCATCTGGCGTTTCGCCTCGACCTCAGACCCGTGCGCGGCAGGCGCAGCGGCGGGCACCCCCGGTGGCGGCGTTGCCCCGGGTCCTGTTGCCTCGCGAGCACCGGTGGGACGCACCGGCTCTTCCCGTTTCCACATCGTCAAACCTCCGCCTCTCCCGAACCCGCAGAACCAACAGCGCCCGGCCGGAGAGCCGAGAAACCCGACCCGTGCAGCAAGAACTTCGCCAGTATATGGGACACCTCGATGCTTGTCTAGTCCTTTCATTGCCGCGGGTTAGCGCGAATGCTATGATCGACGGTAACGTCTGAAGTGACCACAGGTGGGTAGAACTCGCACGCTCGGTGCGTGCAAGCAGGGAGATCTCTCGGGTGCGGATCTACTTCGATCACAACGCTACGACGCCGGTCGATCCGGCCGTCGCCGAGGCGATGACGCGGGCGCTCACCGATCTGTTCGGCAACCCGTCGAGCGTGCATCACTACGGGCAGCAGGCCAAGGCGGCGCTCGACACGGCGCGATCGGCCGTCGCCGCGCTCGTTGGCGGCGAGCCGTCCGAAATCGTGTTCTGCGGCGGCGGCACCGAGGCCGACAACCTGGCCATCCGGGGTGCGGCGGAAGCGATGGAAGCCGCCGGGCGGACGCATTTGATCACCAGCGGGATCGAGCACGAGGCGGTCCTCAACACGGTCAAGGCGCTCGGCCGGCGCGGCTGGCGCACGACGGTGCTCGCCGTCGACGCGAGCGGCATCGTGTCGCCCGACGCCGTACGTGAGGCAATGAGAGACGATACCGCGCTGGTGTCGGTGATGCACGCCAACAACGAGATCGGCACCATTCAACCGGTCGGTGCGCTTGCCCATGTCGCGCACGAGCGCGGCGCGCTCTTCCACACCGATGCCGTCCAGTCCGCCGGCAAGATCGAGATCGATGTCCGCGCTCTCGACGTCGATCTGCTGTCGATCTCTGCGCACAAGTTCTATGGGCCCAAAGGCGTCGGGGCCCTCTGGGTCCGGCGCGGCGTCCGCCTGTCGCCCGTCATCACGGGCGGCCGCCAGGAGCGCAACCGGCGCGCGGGCACCGAGAACGTGCCGGGCATCGTCGGTCTCGGTGTCGCCGCCGCGATCGCGGCGGGCAAGCTCGCCTCAGAGGCGCACCGCCTGGCGGCGCTGCGCGATCGCCTCGAAGCGCGCGTGCTCAGTGCGGTGCCGGGGTCGTCGGTCAACGGGGCGCGGGAGCCCCGCGTGCCCAACACCACCAACATCAGCTTCGAGGGCATCGAGGCGGAGTCGCTCCTGATCGCGCTGGACCTCGACGGGATTGCCGTGTCGACCGGCTCCGCCTGCTCGTCGGGAACGCTCGAACCGTCCCACGTCCTCAAGGCGATGGGCCTCGGCCCCTCGCGCAGCCAGAGCTCGCTCCGCTTCAGCCTCGGCAGGGGAAACACCGAGCAGGAGGTGGACCAGCTGGTGGTCGTGCTGCCGGGCGCCGTCGAGAAGCTGCGCCGGCTGACTCGGAAACCGGTGGGCACCAGGTAGGCGCGCCACACACGCACGACACAACGGTGCGCCACGGAGGGACGACACGAAGGTACATCACGACGGTGCGCCACGACGGTGCATCACGAAGGTGTGGTCGGCGTCTACTGAATACTGGCTACTGACTACTGACAAGCAGCGGCACCCATGCGTATCGTGGTCGCCATGTCGGGCGGTGTCGATTCGTCGGTCGCGGCGGCCCTCCTCGCCGAGGCGGGCCACGAGGTGCTCGGGCTGTCGATGCAGCTCTACGACCAGCAGGAAGGCCAGGCGGCCTGGGGGAGCTGCTGCACGCTCGACGACCTCCACGACGCCCGGCGCGTCGCGGCCGCGGTTGGCTTTCCGCACTACATCGTCAACTTCGAGCGCCAGTTCGACGAGCAGGTCGTCTCGAACTTCGTCCGCGAGTACCTCGCCGGACGGACCCCCCTGCCCTGTGCCCGCTGCAACAGCGAGCTGAAGTTCGCCACGCTGCTCGACCGCGCGCGTGCCCTCGACGCAGAAGTGGTCGCGACGGGGCACTACGCGCGCCTCGATCGCGACGAGGCAGGCCGGCTCGTGCTCAAGCGCGGCGTCGACCCGCGCAAGGATCAGTCGTACTTTCTCTTCTCGCTGACGCAGGCGCAGCTCGCGCGGGCGATGTTCCCTGTCGGCTCGATGACCAAGGCCGAGGTGCGCGCGCAGGCGCGGCGCCTGGGGCTCCCGGTCGCCGAGAAGCACGAGAGCCAGGAGATCTGCTTCGTCCCCGACGGCGACTACGCCGCGTTCATCGACCGCCGCGCGCCGGCGGCCGACCGCGGTGGCCCGATCGTCGACGCCGACGGACGCCTGCTCGGCCGGCACGATGGGATCCATCACTTCACCGTCGGCCAGCGCAAGCGCCTCGGGGTTGCCCGGGGCGTGCCACTCTACGTTCTGGAGCTGCGCCCCGAGAGCCGGGCGGTGGTTGTTGGTCCGCGCGACGCGCTGGACCGGACGAGGCTGACCGCCTCGGACGTGAACTGGATCGCCGGCGAGCCACCCTCGGTGACGCTCCGCGTGCAGGCCCAGATTCGCTACCGGCATCCAGCCCGTCCGGCCTCGCTGCGCGCCCTCGACGCTGGCCGAGCCGAGGCGGAGTTCGAGGAGGCCCAGCCTGCCATCACGCCAGGCCAGGCGGTCGTCTTCTACGATGGGGAGACAGTGGTGGGGGGAGGGTGGATCGAATGAGCTGAGAGCTGTCAGCCCTCCGGCCGTCAGTTGAACGCCGTCGGCTCCGAGCGCCCGCCGGTCAGCTCGGAGAGGCCCGGGACGTCCCAGAATGCGAGCGCGACCGGCCGGGGGTCAGCCCTTCTGCGCCGCGACCGCTTCCCCGACCTGCTGGGGCAGGCTTTCGAGGTAGCGCTCGGCGTCGATGGCCGCCATGCAGCCGGAACCGGCAGCCGTGATGGCCTGCCGGTAGACGTGGTCCTGGACATCGCCGCACGCGAACACGCCGGGCACAGTCGTCCGGGTGCCGTCGCGCGTCACGATGTAGCCGTTCGCATCGGTCTCCACCTGCCCGGCGAACAGTGACGTGTTCGGGGTGTGGCCGATGGCGACGAACACGCCGTCCACCGGCAGCACGCTGCTCTCGCCGGTCACCGTGTTCCGCAGCTTCAGGCCGGTGACCGTTCCCTTGCCGGCATCCAGCACATCATCGACGATCGTGTTCCAGAGAAAGGCGATCTTCGAGTTCGCGAACGCCTTCTCCTGCATGACTTTCGACGCCCGCAACTGGCTGCGCCGGTGGATCACCGTCACCTTCGACGCGAACTTCGTCAGGAAGATCGCCTCCTCGATGGCCGAATCGCCGCCGCCGACCACCGCGATCTCGCGGTTGCGGAAGAAGTAGCCGTCGCAGGTCGCGCAGGTCGAGACGCCGCGGCCCATCAGCGTCCGCTCGGCCGGGAGGCCCAGCAGGCGCGCCGAGGCGCCGGTCGCGATGATGACCGTGTGCGCGGCGTAGTCTGCCTCGTCGGTGTGCACCACAAACGGCCGCACCCTCAGATCGACCGACGCCACTTGCGACTGCACGATCTCGGCCCCGAAGCGCTCCGCCTGGGCCCGCATCTCCCCCATCAATTCCGGCCCCATGACGCCGTCCCTGAACCCGGGGAAGTTCTCGACCATGGTCGTCAGCATGAGTTGGCCGCCCGCCTCGTGCCCTTCGATGACCAGCGGCTGGAGGTTCGCCCGCGCGGAATACAACGCGGCCGTCAGGCCGGCTGGCCCCGAGCCAATGACGATGACGTTGCGTGCAGCAGACATGGGAATCCTTCTCGAAGGACACAGGACAAAGGACACAGGACACAGAAGACGGAACCCGAACCCATTCTGTGTCCTGTGTCCTGTATTCTGTGTCCTGTTTCCTCAGAGATGCGGCTCGATGAGCCGCTTGATCTCGTCTTTGGGTAGCGCGCCCACGACCGCCTCGACCACCTGGCCGCCCTTGAAGAGCAGCAGCGTCGGTATGCCGCGGATGCTGAACTCCACGGGCGTGCTCGGGTTCTCGTCCACGTTCAGCTTGCCGACCACCAGCTTCCCCTCGAACTCGGTCGCCAGCGCGTCGACGGTCGGTGCCAACCGGCGGCAGGGCGCGCACCATTCCGCCCAAAAATCGACGAGCACCGGAACGGAGGCGTCGATTACCTTCTTCTTGAAGTCGCTGTCGCTCAGAATCTCGATCTTGTCGGATGCCATAGGTCCCTTTCGAAGGTAGGAATCCACAACGATGTCGCGGGATACCAGTGTCACACAGCCCAGCCCTCGCCGCCTGGGCAGCCGGCTGCCTGTCCAAGAGATTCACGGCAGGCCCCGACGGTTTCAGCGCCGCCGCCGAGCCCGCCCTGGCCGGGCGGCCCCGCCCATCGCCCGCTCATAGGTCTTCACGTACTCCCGCGCCGAGGCGTCCCAGGAGTGATCCTGCTGCATTCCGGTCACCTGTAGAGCTCGCCACTCCCTCGGGCGGGCGTACAGCTCGAGCGCCGAGCGGAGGGCGGTCACGAGCGCCCGGCTGTCACCGTCCCTGAACTTGAACCCGGCGCCCTTTCGCGTGCGCCGGTTGTAGTTGTCAACCGTGTCGTCCAGGCCGCCCGTCGCGCCGACGACCGGCACCGTGCCATACCGGAGACTGTACATCTGGTTGAGCCCGCACGGCTCGAACCGCGACGGCATCAGGAAGATGTCCGCCCCCGCCTCGACGAGGTGGGCCAGCGGGTCGTCGAACCCGATACGGACCGCGATCCGGTCCGGGTGCGCCGTGGCGAGCGCCGTCCACATCTGCTCGTACCGCGGGTCCCCGCTGCCCAGCAGGACGAAGGTCGCGTCGAGTCGGGGCAGCTCATTGGCCAGCTCGGCGAGCAGATCGAACCCCTTTTGATCGACCAGCCTGGAGATCATCCCGACGAGCGGCCGTTCGACGACGTCGCCCCGCGAGGGCAGACCCATCACTTCGAGGAGTCGTGCTTTGGCCACCCGCTTCCCCGATAGATCCGTCGCCGAGTAGTGGGCAGGCAGCAACGGATCGTCAGCCGGATTCCAGGCGTCGACATCGATGCCGTTCAGGATCCCTACCAGGTCCTTCGCGCGCTGTCGCAGAATGCCGTCGAAGCCGAACCCGAACTCGGGCGTCTGGATCTCCTTCGCGTACTTCTTGCTGACGGTGGTCACGACCTTGCTGAAGTTGATGCCGCCCTTCAGATAGCTCACCCGGCCCCAGTACTCGAGGCCGTCCACCGCAAACAATTCCCACCCCAAACCGACCGCGGGCAGCGTCTCTGGAGGAAACAGGCCCTGGTACGCGAGGTTGTGGATCGTGAACACCGCGGGGACGCCCCCGAGGACCGGGTGTGTCGCGTAGAGCGTCCTCAGGTACACCGGCGCGAGGCCTGCCTGCCAGTCGTGGGCGTGCAGCACGTCGGGCCTCGGGCCGCGCCGGCCGGTGAACTCCAGCGCCGCACGCGCGAGGAACGCGAAGCGCAGCGCGTTGTCCGGGTAGTCGTCGTTGCCCACGCCGTAGAGCTCGGGCCGGTCGTAGAGCTCCGGACAATCGATGAGCAGCGCGCCGGCGCCTTCGGACATCGGCGCCTCGACGAACCCGGCGTCGAACGTCCGTCTGCCAAGCGTGACCGCGAACCGCTCCGCGAGCTGCCCCGCCGTGACGCCGCGATACCGGGGCAGCGCAAGCGTCACGTGGTGCCCCAGCCGGGCGAGCGCCACGGGCAGGGCGCCGGCGACGTCGGCAAGGCCACCGGTCTTCGCGAACGGGACCGCCTCGGAGGCGATCATCAGGATCGAGCGAGCTTCAGCAGGCACGCGGGTTCTCCCACCCCGTGAACCCCTCAGTCTAGCACAGGGGTCTGATCCCTCTCAGCCCGCCTGGGCCGTCCATCAGCTCGCGCAACGGTTGCCACACGACGTCGTTCGAGACACGAAAGGCCCGCCCCACTGGCGAGTGCGACGGCGCCGCAACGCCTCGACACGCCTCCACACGCCTCGACTCCCGCCCTTCCGCCGGCCCGCCCGCGCCTGGAGCCTGCGCGATGCCTGCTGACTCCCGGTTCCCGCCTACGGTACAATCCTCGCGTGCCCGATCAGCGCTCGCGGGGCGGCCGCCTTTCTCGCCACGAGCCGCGCGAGGTCGCCGAGCTCAAGCAGGTGAAGGCCGAGCACCCCGAGCTCGCGCCGGCCGCAGACCTGCAGATCGCCCTGCTCGAGCTGCAGCGGCGCGTGCAATCGCGCGTGCCGCTACCCTGGCTCGACGTGGACCCGAACTGGCTGAAAGCGCAGCACGAGGCGGGCAACCGGCTGCTGCGCTTCGAGGACATCCCGCTCGATTGGACCGAGTTCCGCCTGATGTTCCGCCAGACGGCCGACATCCTCCGCCGCTTCGACGCGCTCGAAGACGGGGACCACGCCGCGCTGCAGATGCTGGCGCGGACCGGCCACACGCTCGAGCCCATCGTGATCGAATGGTATCGTGCGACGGCCAGGCCGGCGCGCATCCAGGGGGATGCGGCGTCCGGGGCGGCGGTGACGATCCCCGACGGCGCGGCGGTGAACCGCGAGGCGCTCGAGCAGGTGCTCTCGCTGGCCATCCGTCCCTTCCTCGAGCGCTGTGCGGAGGTCATCCAGCAGCGCACCGACTTCTCCACCTGGTCGCAGCCCTATTGTCCGCTCTGCGGCGGTGAGCCGGAGTTCGGCGTCATCGCGGTTTCCGGCGGTCGCCTGCTCATCTGCGGCCGATGCACGGGGCGCTGGCGGTTCCACGCCTGGGCGTGTCCGTTCTGCGGGAACGAGGACCGCAACCTGGTGACCTCGTTCACGAGCCGGGACGGCAGGTATCGCCTCTACGCGTGCGACGTCTGCAAGCGCTATCTGAAGGCGTACGACGAGCGGCAGGCGCACCGCCCGGTGATGCTCGCCGTCGATTCGGTGGCGACGCTGCCACTCGACGCGGCCGCGATGCAGAGAGGATACACGGGATAGTGCAGGGATCGGGGATCAGCCGTCAGGGCAATCCCGTTCCCTCCTACTCAGGATTCTTCTTGAAGAGCTCCTGCGCCTTGGTCGACAGCCAGTCGAACAAGTTGCGCGTCTCCATGAACCGGCCGGTGTTCGAGCGGGCGCCGAGCACGACGACCGCGACCTGCTGGTTCACCTCGGGCAGCCGCAGCAACGTCGCCAGGCAATAACCCGCCTTGCCGATGAAGCCGGTCTTGCCGCCCCGGACGTCGAGATCGCCGCGTCGAACCAGTTGGTTGGTGCTGTGGATGGCGATCGTCCGGCGGCTCGTCACGACCGTGTAGTCTGGCAGCCGCATGATCTCGGAGATCCGCTCATCGCCCGCGGCGTAGGAAATCAGGCGAGCCATGTCGTACGCCGACGAGACGTTGGCCGCGTCGAGGCCGGAGGGATCCGCGTAGCTGGTGTTCTGCAGCCCCAGCTCGGCCGCCTTCTCGTTCATGCGCGCGACGAAGCCGGTCGATCCCCACGGCGACACGCGGGCGAGCGCGCGGGCGGCCGCGTTGTCGGACGAGATGAGCAGCAGGTGCAGCAGGTCGCCGATGCTCACGCGCTCGTTCGCGCGCAGGTGCGTCGTCGAGGCGGCGCGCACGTCGCTCCTGTCGACGAGCACCTGCTGCGAGAGATCGGGATCGCTCTCAGCGAAGACCGTCGCCGTCATCACCTTCGTGATGCTCGCGATCGATCGCTTGTCCTGCGAGTTCTCCTCCCACAGCACCTCGTTGGTGGCGGGATTGTAGATGATCGCCGCGGCCGCGTGGACGTCGGGCACGACGTCGCCGTTCGAGTCCATCTTGAAGCGCGGGATCGGCGTGTCGCGCACCAGCCGTGCGCGGGCCGCCGCCCGCGCGCGCGCCAAACGCGCGCGCCGGACCCGGGAGCGCTGCACCGAGTAGTACGTCTTCTTGTTCTTGGTGGTCTGCGACTTCTTGGCGGTCGGCCTCGAGGCGGAGGCCGCCTGCAGGTGGCCGGCAGCCGGGCCGAAGGTCAAGAGGAGGAGTACAACTCTGGCAACCCAGAGTAGGCGGCGTCTGTTCACTGTCTTATGGTGTGACGACGGGGCACAGATGTGTCATCGGCATTCTAACAGACAACCTTCAGAGTGCAAGCTCATCTTTGGCCTTAACTCCATCATCGCACGGGGGTTCGGCTTCCTCGTCCAGCTGGCCCCCGCTGTTCAGGATCTGTACACAAGAGCTGTGCCAGAACGGCTGAGCTCTCGCTGAGCGCGCGGACGCCCTTCTCATGGTCACCAGCAAGACGCGGCAGCCCTAGTGACAAATTGCAAAAGTCTGCGTTCTAATGTATGCTCGCCACATGAGTCGGCGAGCGACCCCAATTCTGCTGAGCGACAGTGACCGCGCGACGTTGAGGACATGGGTCCGCGCCGCTTCGACCGACCAGCGCTTGGTCGAGCGGGCACGGGTCGTGTTGGCCGCGGCCGAAGGGCAGTCGAGCACGCGGATCGCGGCGCGCCTGCACGTGCGGCGGGCGACCGTGAGCAAGTGGCGGCGGCGGTTTGCGGCCAAGGGCATGGCCGGCTTGGCGGATACCCCGCGCCCGGGTGCCCCGCGCCGCTATGACGAGGCGACCACGCGACGCATTCTGCAACAGCTGGACGAGCCACCGCCGCGCGGCTACGCCGGGTGGAACGGGCGCCTGGTCGCGGAGGCCTTGGGCGACGTGTCGGCGGATGCGGTGTGGCGCGTGCTGCGGGAGTATCGGATTCAGCTGCAACGGCGCCGGTCGTGGTGCGTGAGCACGGATCCGGAGTTCGCACCGAAGGCGGCCGACATCGTCGGACTCTATCTGGCGCCTCCCGAAAACGCGGTCGTGCTGTCGGTGGATGAAACACCGCACATTCAGGCCTTGGAGCGCGCGCAAGGCTATCTCCGGCTGCCCAGCGGCGAAGCGCTGCGGGGATTTGGCCACGAGTACAAGCGCCATGGCACCAGCACGCTGTTTGCCGCGCTGAACGTCGCGACCGGTCAGGTGCGCGCGGGGCATTATCGGCGGCGCCGACGTCGGGAGTTTCTCGATTTCATGAACGAGGTCGTCGCGCACTATCCCGACCAGACGATCCACGTCATTCTCGACAATCTGAACACGCACAGGCCGAAACACGACCGCTGGCTCGCGCGGCATCCGCGGGTCCACTTTCACTTCACGCCCACCCACGCGAGCTGGCTGAATCTCGTCGAGTGTTGGTTCAGCATCCTCGCGCGCGCGGCCCTCCGTGGGGCCAGCTTTACCGACGTCGCACAGGTGCGCGCCGCCATCGATGCCTTCATCGAGGTCTACAACCCGACGGCCGCGCCATTTGAATGGCACAACCAAGTGGTCCACCAGGGTCGCCTGACGACCAAATACCGTGACTTGTACGAACGCGGACTTTTGCAACTAAGTACTAGCCCTCAGTACAGGAACTCACAATTACGATGACGTATTCTGACCCATCAGGCGGCCGCGGCGAGGGCCTCGCGGGCGGCCAGCCTCGAAAGGAGACGGTCCTCAAGGGCTTGCAGATCCACCGCGTCGTTGGGCGTGAGGACCGTGCGTTGCACGATCGAGAAGTAGATTTCGATCTGGTTGAGCCAACTCGCGTGCACGGGCGTGTGCACGACCGTGAGGGAGGGCCAGCGCTGCTGCAGGCGCGCGGTGCCTTTGGCCCCTTGATGCGAGGATCCGTTGTCGAGGACCCAGAAGACGCGGCGCGCGGACCGGTACGGCTCGTGCGCCATCACCTGGGCGACGAGCCGGTCGAACGACGCCATGCCGGTCTGGCGTTCGCAGCGCCCAAAGACCTTCGCGCGATGGACATCCCACGCGGCGAGGTACGCCCAGGCCCCGCGGCGCACGTACTCGTGTTCGAGCCGCATCGGCTGGCCTGGCGCTGGGGGCGTCGAGGGATGGCGACGGTGCCGGATCTCAATGCTGGTCTTCTCGTCGGCCGAGAGGATGTACTCGTCGGCGCCCAGCAGCGTGCCGTCCCAGGTTCGGTGGTAGAGGTCGAGGACGCGCCCGGCTTTCGCCGCGAAGTCGGGGTCCCGTGGAAAGATCCAGCTGTGGTGGCGCCACGGGTTGATGGCGTCGGCGCTGAGCCAGCGCCACAGGGTGGCGCCGCTGATCTGCGCGACGAGGCCCCGGGTCACGACGGCCCGCTGCAGTTCCGGAATCGTGAAGCGGGCGAGCGGCAGGCCGAGGGCCCCCGGCAACTCGCAGGCGAGGCGCTTAACCTCGACGACGACGCTGGGGGGAAAAGCGGGCTGGACGCCCGCCCCGGGGCTCCTCGTCGAGGCCGGGGAGGCGTTCCACGAAGAAGCGCTTGCGCCACGTGCTGACGATCTGACGCGGCAAGTCGACGCGTGCCGCGATGTCGTCGTTGCCCAAGCCGACGGCGGCGAGCAAGATGATCGTGGCCCTGATGACGTCTCGATACGCTGACGTATGTTTCCGGGCGCGTGCTTCCAATTCCACGCGCTCCGTGTCGGACAGGCCGATGACAAACGGGCTTCGCCTCGGCATGCAGACGCCTCCTGGCCGTGCGGGACGCCTATCATCTGCGGCCGTCTGGTGTCATCACAATACGTCATCGTAATTATGAAATAGTGTACTTAGCACATGGCACGTAGCACCTGGACATGTAGCACCTGGACATGTAGCACCCGGACACGTCGCACCCGAACCGGCGCTGGTTTGCGTCAGTTCGTCTTCTTCTTCCCCTCCTCCGCCTGGCCGAGGGTCGCGTAGTAGAGCGAGTTGAAGAGGTACTTGAAGGTTGCCCACGTCTGGGCCCGGTACTGCGGCCGGAACCCGAACAGGATGACGTGCCCTCTGCCGAGGGGCGCGTCGACGATGGCCGCCTTGCCATTGAGCTTCTCGCCGCCGAGCAGCCAGCCGCTGAGCAGCACCGATCCCTGCGCCGGGTAGCCTGCCACGACCTTCGCGTTGCCGCCCGACTCGAACGCGGGACTCTGCTCGAACCAGGCGATTCCCTCGGGACGCGCGCCGTACGCGATCGGGTTCGTCGCGTCGACATTGATCCGCACGATCGACCCGGGCGCATAGAAGGCCGCCGACCGCGGCCCGAGCGCCTCGCGGCCCTGCCCCGGCGCCACCTCCGCGAGCACGTTCTTCACCGGGAGCCCGAACCTCTCGATCGGCAGCATGCTGGCCGAGTCGAGAGCCACGAGCGTCCCGCCTTCCTCCACGAACGTCTTGAGGGAGCCCACCCCTTCAGCGCCGATGCCGCCGACGTACTGCTCGGGCATCGTCCCGGCCCTGAATCCATCGACGATGCCGGTGGCGTCCTGGTCCGGCAGCACGATCACGTCATACTTCGCGCGGAGCCCGCCGGCTCGCACGTCCTTGTTCTCCAGCGACGTGTACGGCAGATCCCACTGCTCGAAGATCCAACGCGTCCAGCCCTCGTCCATCGAGGCGACGAACGACTTGTAAAGGCCGACGCGCGGCTGCTTCACGCTGGCGCCGGCCGGCACCACGTCAGTGACCGCGTAGATCTGCATGGGCAGCGCCTTCGCCACCGAGGCGATCGCCTGGTGGACCGTTTTCTGCCCCGCGACCGGGACGATCATCGTCCCCGCCGGGAACTCGCGACCACCCGCGCTGAACGCCGCCGAGGCCCACAACACCCGGACGCCGGCTCTCGTGAGGCGGTTCAACGCCAGGATCCCGGCGTTGTCGTGCGCGAACACGTAAGCCTTCTTCGCCGTCCCGCCCACGACGGCGCCCGGCGGCGCGGCGATTGGCGACGGCACCTTCTCCAGGTCCGCCTGGAACGGCTGCTGCACGAACACCGCATCGACGTCCATGAGCAGCGGCATCGTGAACGCGGTGACGTCGTACGGCCGCTGAGGTGGCCCGCCCGGGTACTGGCGCAGGTCGGGGTAGTGCTGCACCTCGGTCAGCGTCTTCGCGAACGCGCTTGCCGGCTGCGCCATCAGGATGACGTGGGAGCCGGCCGGGTACTGGCGCCCGTCCGCGGTGAACGGCGCCTTCGCGCGGTGGATCTCCACATCGCCGAACTGGTACGCCCAGAGCATCTTGAAGGTGCTCGCCGGATCCTTCTGATCGGCGGGAATGACGATCGCGAACGGCTTGTCCGTGCCCGACTCGGGATCCTTGCGCCCGACGGCGTTCTTCATCACCCGGTAGAAGTGCGACAGCCACACCTCGCGGTACTTCGCCGCGTTGTCGAGCAGCCCGTCCACCGCCGAGTGCTCGTAATCCATGATGTCGCGCAGCCGCCAGGTGCCGCCGCGCCACGGCCGCGGGAAGTTCCAGGCCACCTGCTTGGCGTCGTACCCGATGCCGCGCCCCAGCTCCTCGAACTTGAGCGTGATCGGGCTGGCCAGCTTCGCGCTCGCCGCCTCGGTGAGCACGCGGATGCCCCCGTGGTAGTTCACGTACCCGCGCGCCGGCGTCCAGGCGTCGTACATCGCGTGGATCACGACCCCGTCCTTGCCTTCGCCCGTCATCTGGTTCGCCATCGCCGAGCCGAGCATGTTGATCTCGGCGCGCAGGATCGGGTCGACGTTCGGGTCGTACGGGTCGACGTAGGGCGGCGCGAAGATGCGGGCGGCGTTCGATCCCATCTGGTGCAGGTCGTAGCTGATCTGCGGGTGCCAGGCGTTCCAGATCTTCTCGACGCTGATCTGGCTCTCCTTCTGCGTGAACATGTACCAGTCGCGGTTGTTGTCGTGCCCGACGTACTTGTGGTACAGGAACGGGATGTTGGCGCCGTCGAACGGCGTCCCGTGCGTCCTGTCGTTCCACTCGGCGACCATCGTGAGCCCGTCGGGGTTGTGCGAGGGCGACAGGATGAGGATGACGTTGTCGAGCACCTGCTTCATCCGCGGCGTGTTCTCGGTCGCGAACCGGTACGCCAGCTCGGTCGACATCTGCGCCCCGCCCACCTCGGTCGCGTGGATGCTCATCTGGATGCACACGATCGTCTTGCCCTCGGCAATGAGCTTCCTGGCCTCGTCTTCGCCCGTCCTCCGGGCGTCGTACAGACGATTGTTGATGTCGCGGTAGTAGTCGAGCCGCTTCTGGTTCTCGGGGGACGTGATGATTGCGACGATGTACGGCTGCCCCATCGTCGTGGGACCGAGCTCCTGGATCGTGATGCGATCGCTCTGCTGGGCGACCGCCTTCCAGTACAACGAGATCTGCTCGTAGTTGGCGAGCACGCCGTCGCCGCCGATCTTCATCTTCAGGAAGTCGGACGGCGTCGGGATGCTTTGCGCCAGCGCGGATGCGGACAGCGCGAGAACGGCGACCAGCGTGGCAATCGCGCGTTCGGTCCTTCTCATCGACCTCTCCTCCTGCACAGGGGCCACATAGAGCGACAGCGTCAATAAAGAACTAGGAGCCAAGAACCAACCAAGGACCAAGGACTACTCTAAGGACTGCAAGAACCTACTTGTGCGTGAGCGCGACCGCCAGCAGCACCGCCCTCTGCGTCCCTTTCCACGAGTCGGTCGAGTCGAACGACTCACCGAGCGAGTGGGCACCGCTGCCGCGACCGCCGCCATCGATCGTCACAGCCGGAATGTGCAGCGACATCGGGATGTTCGAGTCGGTCGATCCGGTGTCCAGACCGACCGGCAGGCCGAGCGCGCGCGTCACCGAGACCGCCGCCTGTACGATCGGGCTTCCCTCGGGCGTGTTGCCGGCCGGACGGTCACCCACCAGGTCGTTCACCACGGTCAGCCGGCCCTGGCCGCCCCAGCGCTCGTTCTCCTCGGCCAGCGCCTGCTCCACCGCCTTGTGGAACTTCGCATCAACCGACTGGAGCGACGCGTCGTCGGCCGATCGCATGTCCACCTCCATCCAGGCTTCGTATGCGATCGAGTTGACCGACGTACCCCCGCCGATGCGTCCGACGTTGAACGTCGTCTTCGGCTCCTTCGGCACCTGGAAGTCCGCGATCTTCGCAATCGCGCGGCCGAGGGCATGGATCGGGTTGGCGAGCCCGAAGGCGCCATAGCTGTGGCCCCCCGGGCCTTTGTAGCTGACGCGGTAGCGGTGGCTGCCGACGCCGACGCGCGTGACGCCGTAGCCGCTCCCGTCCACCGAGACGAAGCTGTCGATCTGTCCCTTCATGCTCTCGTTGAAAAGGTGCTTGACGCCCCGCAGGTCCCCGAGGCCCTCCTCGCCGACGTTGGCGACGAAGGTGATCGTGCCTGGCGTTTGCACTTTCCCCTCGTCGAGGGCATGAATGACGCCGAGCATCACGGCGAGGCCGCGGCAATCGTCACCGATGCCGGGTCCCTTGATCACCGCGCCCTCGCGTGTTGTCTTGACGGGCGTGCCCTCCGGGAACACGGTGTCGAGGTGGGCGGCAAATACGAGATGCGGGTGCGCCGCGAGCCCGGGCCGGACGCCCACGACGTTTCCGGCCTTGTCAATCTGGACGTTCTTCAGGCCCAGCGTCTCGAACGCGCGCTTCAACGCCTGCGCGCGCTCCCCTTCCTTGAATTCGGGCGCCGGTATCTCGCATACCCGGACCTGCTCGTCGAGGATGCGCGGCTCGTTCTGTCGCGCCGCCTCGAGCGCCGCCTTCACCGACGGGTCCTGCAACAGCGTCTGGCCGATGTCCGCGCCGCCCTGGGCGCCGGCCGCCAGCACCGCACACACCGCCACCCCAAGCCCACTCAGGAATCGTCGCATGCGTCCCTCTCCATACATCCGTGTCTCCGCCATTCCAGCAAGGCAGCGGAACTGTACTCCAAACCGAGCAGGATCACGCGACCCTTTCCCAGCTCAGCTCTGCGGCGGCCAGCCCCGTCGATCCACCCCGACATCAACACACCGTGCGCGCAGACGGCGCGATGATCCGGACCGGGGAGCGGCGCCCGGGTGGCCCACACCGGATTCGGCGACGACCACCAGCACCCTGCGTCTGCCCACTGGCCTATTGGCCCCCTGACCACTGGCCCCTAACCACTGACCACCGGCCCCCCCACCGGCCCCTGACCATTGATCCAATGATTTGTTTCCTCGAATCCAACCGGGCGGCTGCTCTGCGCTCGCCCGCGTGGCAAGTGCCGCGCGCGTGCCGAACAGGTGAGGCGGGGTGTCAAAAATGGCCGATTCTGCAGGTCTGCCACGCCTCCTTGCGACCCCCACCGCGCAGACCGCATCGACCTCGACGGCACAAAACTTGCTCACGTCGATAGCGGAGAAGGTGAATGAGTCTCGTTCGCCTCCTGGGCTTTACTACGCTCGCGTGCGGCTGCGTGATCGGCCACTACCGGGAGGTCGCCAGCAACCGCGAGGTAGCGTACGTCGAGGAGAAGGGCCGCACCTGCGAGACGACGACGCACCGGCGCAACCACACGGTCAGCACCGGCCGGTCGACCGTCGTCGTGCCGTTGTACGCGACCGCCAAGTCCGCCTAGAGTTCGGCCTGTTCCGCGTCCCGCGGGCTCCCCCGCCCGACTTGCCCCTTTTCGTCCCGCGTTCCGCCGTTCATGTGATTCGACACCGCCCCGGTGAGAGGCTAGAATTCTCGGCGGTGACTCGCCTCCCCAAGCCGTTCGCCACCATTGACGGTCCTCGCGGCCCGCTGCGGTTCTACCACGGCGATTCGGTCGACCTGCTCGCCGCCCTCGAGCCGCGCTCGGTGGACGTGATCGTCACCTCCCCACCCTACAACCTGGGCATCCGGTACAACACCTACCAGGACACCCTGCCGCGTCGTGAGTACCTGGCGTGGACCGCGCGGTGGGTCAAGGCGGCCGCGAAGGCCCTGGGCGCCCACGGCTCGCTTTTCCTCAACGTCGGCGCCAAGCCGACCGACCCGTGGGCCGCGCTCGACGTAGCCCACGCGGTCCGTCCGTACCTGCACCTCCAGAACACGATCCATTGGATCAAGTCGATCGTGATCGAGCAGGAGCTGGCGGGCGCCCGGGCCGCGCTCGGGCGCGATCTCGCCGTCGGGCACTACAAGCCGATCAACAGCGAGCGCTTCTTGAACGACTGCCACGAGTTCATCTTCCACTTCACGCCGGCGGGCCGCACCAGGCTGGAACGGCGCGCCATTGGCGTGCGGTACCAGGACGCGTCGAACATCGGCCGCTGGCGGGCAGCGGCCGCAGGCGTGCGCTGCCGTGGCAACGCGTGGTTCATCCCCTACGAGACCATCAAGAGCCGCGATCGCGATCGGCCGCACCCGGCGACTTTCCCGCCACGGCTGCCGCGCTATTGCCTGCTGCTCCACGGCGTGGCCCGCGTCGGGCTCGTCGTGGACCCTTTCCTCGGTCTCGGCAGCACGGCAATCGCGTGCGCCAAGCTGGGCCTGCCCTTCCTCGGGATGGAGATGGACGAGGTGTACCTGAGGGAGGCGGTTGCGCGAACCAGGACAGCGATCGCAGCCTCCGCGCGTGCCGGCGAGGCACCACCGCGGGGCACGCTCTAATCGCGCCGGCCGGGCCGAGGCGGCTTTGACGGCCCGCGGCCGCCCTCGGACCTCAACCCTCGGACCTCAACGTCCCACGGTCGGGCTGGTTCTGGTATACTCGTCCGGCTCGCCTGGGTGGCAACCCTGGCGACACGGTCATTGCCCTCCTCAGACGAGGCCGTGCGTCACGAGCGAGCAGCCAATAGTCCCGCTGCTCTTACACTCTTGGGAGAAGAACTGATGCAGCAGCTTTACAGAGTCCTGCTGGGCATCGCCCTGGCGTGCGCGATGGTCTGCGGCGCCGCCCGGCCGAGTATGGCCCAGACCATCACGACCGGCACGCTGACCGGCGTCGTCATGGATGCCCAGAAGGGCGTGTTGCCCGGTGCGAACGTGGTCGCCGTGCACACACCGACGGGCACGACCTACGAAGCCATGACGCAGGCCGACGGCCGCTTCACGATTCTCGCCGTCCGGGTCGGCGGACCCTACGCCGTCAAGGCCGCCATGAGCGGCTTCAAGACCGAGGAGCAGACCGGCCTGATCGTCGCGCTCGGCCAGACCGTCTCGCTGGATTTCACGCTGCAGATCCAGGCGGTCACCGAGACGATCACGGTGAGTGCCGAGTCGCCGCTCATCGAGACGACGCGGCCGGGCACGGCGGAGAACGTGGCGGGCCAGGCGCTCGAGGCGCTGCCGACGATCAACCGCAGCCTGACCGATTTCGCCCGCCTGTCGCCGTACTTCAACGCGACCGCCTCGAACGACGGCGACTCGTTCCTGTCGGTGGCGGGCCGGAACAACCGCTACAACAACATCCAGATCGACGGCGCGGTGAACAACGACCTGTTCGGCCTCTCCGGCTCCGGGACGCCGGGTGGCGTGGCGGGCACGCAGCCGATCAGCCTCGACGCCATCGCGGAGCTGCAGCTGCTCGTGTCGCCCTACGACGTGCGGCAGGGCGGGTTCTCAGGCGGCGGCGTCAATGCCATCACCAAGAGCGGCACCAACGACCTGCACGGGACCGGCTACTACCTGTTCCGCAACCAGAACTGGGTGGGCGTCGGGCCGGCCAACACCAAGGTGAGCACCTTCGGCGACAAGACGGGCGGCGCCAGCGTGGGCGGCCCGATCAAGAGGAACTTCGGCTTCTTCTTCGGCAACTTCGAGGTCGGGCGGCGGCAGACGCCCAACGGGTACTCGGCCGACGGCTCCTCGGGCCTGACCTTCGGCTACGTGCCGCAGCTCCAGCAGGTGCTGGACATCGCCAAGAGCAAGTACGGGTACGACCCGGCCGGGGCCGGCCAGGATCCGCTCAAGGAAGACGTCCGCGCGCAGAACAACAACAAGGTGTTCGTCCGCACCGACTTCAACCTGTCGAGCCGTCATCGCCTGACGGCCCGCTACAACTACATCGACGCGTTCCAGGACGTGGGCAGCTCCGGGGGAACGACCTACAAGTTCTCGGACAATTACTACCGGATGGCGGACAAGCAGAACTCGTTTGTTGGCCAGTTGAACAGCACGTTCGGCCAGGCGTTCAACGAGTTCCGCGTGGCGTACCAGCGCGTGCGCGATCACCGCAACACCCCCAACAGCCAGTTGTTCCCGCAGGTCACGGTGCACATCGCCGGCTTCAACAGCCCGCAGAAGGTGACCTTCGGCAGCGAGCAGTTCACCGTGGCGAATCAGCTCGATCAGGACATCGTGGAGCTGACCGACGACTTCACGATGGTGAAGGGGAAGCACACGATCACGGTGGGGACCCACAACGAGTTCTTCAAGTTCCGCAACCTCTACATCCGCGACAACGCCGGGACCTACGAGTTCGCGTCGATTGATCTGTTCAACCAGGGGATCGCGCAGAGCTTCGACTACAGCTTTGCGACCAACCCGGCAACGCCGCAGCTGGCGGCGCGCTTCAGCGTGCGCCAGTACGGCCTGTACGCGGGCGACCAGTGGCGGGCGGCCGACCGGTTCACGTTGAGCTACGGCATCCGCTTCGACGCGCCGACCTTCCCCGCCGCTCCGACGGCCAACCCCGCGGCGGCCGCGGTCTACGGGTACCAGACCAACGTGGTGCCGAACTCGAAGATGTGGTCCCCGCGCGCCGGGTTCAACTATGACATCAGCACCGACAAGGTGAAGCAGCAGCTGCGCGGCGGCCTCGGCCTGTTCAACGGGCGGACGCCTTACGTGTGGCTCTCGAACCAGTACGGCAACACCGGGATCGAGTTCACGCGTCTCAGAATCAGCTACGGGAACCCGACGCCCACCAGCTACAACAAGATCCCGTTCGTGTGGGATCCCCTCGGCCAGCCGAAGTCGGTGGGGTCGGCCGCCACCAACGAGGTGGACATGATCGACCCGAACTACAAGTTCCCCTCGCTCATCCGCGGCAACCTGGCCTACGACCGCGAGCTGGGCTTCTGGAACCTGAGGGCGACCGGCGAGTTCCTCTTCTCGAAGGTCGTGAAGGACATCAAGTACCAGAACCTGAACATGCGCCAGACGAGCACGTTGCCAGCGCCGGACGGCCGGCCGTACTACGGCAGGGTGAACCCGTCTTACAGCGACGTGATCTTCCTGACCAACACGAACCAGGGGAGCACGTGGAGTCTCAGCGCCAAGGTGGACAAGCAATGGAGCCGCGGCTGGTACGCGAGCGGCTCGTACCTGTACGGGCGCGCCACATCGATCATGGACGGCACCTCGTCGCAGGCCGCCTCGAACTGGGGCAACGTCTACGTGCCGGGCGATCCGAACAACCCGCCGCTGACGACCTCCAGTTTCGAGGTCGGTCATCGCATCACGTTGACGGCGTCCTATGACGTCCCGATCCACAACCAGTTCAGGGCGACCGTGTCGGTCTACTACAACGGCCAGTCCGGGCGGCCGTACACGTACCTCACCTCCACCGACATCAACAACGACGGCCGGACGAACCAAGACCTCCTCTACGTGCCGGCGAACGCCAACGAGGTCATCGTCACCAACGGCACCTGGGATCAGCTGAACGCCTACATCGACAGCGACCCGTTCCTCGCCGCCAACCGCGGGAAGATCGTGCCGCGCAACGGCGCGCGCGGGCCCTGGGTGAACAGCATGGACTTCCGCACGGCCTTCAGCATCCCGACCGGCGGGAGGATGAAGGCGGAGGTCACGCTCGACGTGCTGAACTTCCTGAACGTGTTCGGGAACACCTACGGACAGGTGCTCTACCCCTTCTACAACGACCTGATCCCGCTGAGCGCGAGCGTCGACGCGGCGACCGGGAAGATGGTCTACAACATCAGCACGTTGACACGGAACAACGTCACCGGGCCGGGGACCGGCGGGCTGAACGGCATCGGGCTCTGGAACCGTGACGACCTGCGCTCGCGCTGGCAGGCGCAGATGGGGCTCAGGCTCCGCTTCTAGCGCTTCGGCGGGTCTGAAGACCCCAACCCGTTCCCAGACAACAAAGCCCGCGGTGCCTTCGGGTGCCGCGGGCTTTCTCGTTTCAGGCAGGGACCAGGGATCAGGACGGCCTGCGCAGACCGCGAGCTCCGGCAACATGCACCGGCGGGTGGCCGCGCGCAGTGCCGCCGGACCGGAAGAGGCCCGCACTCATCGCCGTGACAGAGGCCTCTGAGGACCGCCGGCCGAGGAGCGGCCAGGACCCGCTCGGCGACGCTGTCGGCGGTCGGCGGGCCGTGTCGCGAAGCGGCCCGTTGGAGGCGCCGACCTCAGGTGCCGAAGCCGACCGGGACGCGGAGCGACATGGCCTGTCGACCGCGCACACGCCGGCCCGAGGCCGTCCCTGATGTACGACCCTGAAGGTTTGCCCCACCGAAGCCGGCTGGGCGCAAAAGGAAACGGGCGAGGTCGGCTCTCCCTCGCCCGATGGATCCTGTCGCCGCTCGCGGGGCGACAGCCCTGCGCTACAGGTGCCGCGACTGCTCTCAGCTTCCCGTCTTCGGTGGCACCTTGAGCGAGTAGCCCTTGCGCGACCAGACCTGCAGGTCCGAGCGCTTCACCTTCACCTCGATCGTCCGGTTCCGCCTGGTGGGGTCGGGGTTGTTGGAGTAGTAGCCGAGCATGTAGTAGTCGCTCGTCTCCGCGTCGATCCGCTTGAGCGCCTTGTCGAAGTCGTTCTGGTTGACGACGGCGATGCCGCCCGTCTCGTCGGCGAGCACGCGCAGGCTATCCTGCGACTTGCGGATGTAGTCCTGCCACTCGCTCGGATCCAGGTTCTCGTCCAGGTCCTGGCCCCCCACCAGTCCGCGCGGGTCGATCGTGTAGATGGTGGCGTTCGCGCGGTTCGCCGCTCGCGTCAGGTCCGCCAGCTCTCGCGCCAGATCGGCGTCGGCGAACTGCTGCCCCTGGCGCATCTGGTCCTGGGTCGGGTCCGTTTGCTGGTCCTGCTGCTGGCCACTGACGTCGTTGTTGTAGTAGCCGTACGGATTCTGGCCCGAGCGCGATACCGTAAACGGGTTGAAGTCGTACCCGTCGCTCACGTAGATGATCGCCTTGCGGCGGTTGTGCACCTGCTCGAGGTTCTTCATCAGGTCGAGCGCCGTGGAGAAGGCGACGTGCGCCCGGTACCGCACCTCGCTCGGTCCCTCCGAGCTCTCGGGACCCTGGATGATCTCCGACGGCTTGAGCTCGTTGCCCGACATCTTCTTGATGGCTTCGTCCAGGCGCCGCCGATCGTAGGTCAGGTCGATCGCAATCGAGGACGGCCCGGTTGAGACGATGCCGAAGAGGTCGCCGTCGTGAATGAGCTCTTTCGACATCTTCTTGAAGAGCTCGCGGATCCGTCCGGTGTTGTTGAATTGCAGGTGCAGGTCGTCGACAAACAGCAGGAAGATGCGGCCGGCCGTGTCGTTGGCCGGGCGCGATGGCGGCAGGATGATGCCTTCCTGCGCGGGCGGTGGCGGCGCCATCAGGCTGTTGTACACGCGACCGCCGTGCACAAGGTCGAACTGCATCAGATCCTGCTTGACGTTGTCCTCGAACACCTCGAAGTCGCCCGGCTTGAGGTCGGAGACGAATTGGCCTTTCGAGTCGCGCACGATCACGTCGGTCGTCACCAGGGTGACGCCTGTCTTGAAGGTCGGCTTCTGGATATCCTGAGCGGCCTGCTGAACCGGTTTCGCGGGCGGCTGCTCCGGCGTCTTGGGCGGCGCCGCCGGTGGCGCGGGCGGCGCCGGCTCCGCAGACCCCGAGCTTGCCTGCTCCGCCCCCTTGGCTGACGTGGATTCGGGCGGGGTTGCCCGGTTGTCTCCGGCCTGGTGTGCTCTCGTGGCCGCGGCTGGCGCCGTCGCGACCGTCGCAGGCGAACGCCCGGACGTGGCGCAGGCCGCCTCGCCAAGGGCCAGTGAGCCGACCAGGCCAAACGCTGCAGCGAAAACAGCGGGGACTTTCACGATCCGACCTCCACCACCTTCAGTATACTGCTCATCACTCCCAGCCTTCGGGCTTCAGGCTTGGGCGCGCCTGTCGCCCGAGGTCCCGGCCCGAGGCCGCGGTCGTTGCTGCCCGATGGCGTGCTCCCCCTCGGAGTATAGACGCGCAAACCCGAGTTGCGGCCGGCCTGTAAGGCCGCATTCTTCATTTAGGTTCGCTTCCTGGCTCAGGCTCTTCGCCAGCCTCTGTCGAGGCGTCTTCCACGGCGGAGGGCTTTGCCGCGGACGCGTCGGTGACGCCGGAGGCGGCCAGCCGATGCCGCCGGCGCGTGCGACGCACTCCGCCGCGGCGGGACCGGCGGCGGCGTCCGCCCAGGCCCGCCCGCAGGGCTTGGTAAGCCGCCTCGAACCCGTCCAGGCTCCGTCGAACCTCATCGGCTGTCACCCAGGCATCGGGGTTGAGCTTCTCCGCCTCGTCGCGCAACTGCTCCAGCCGTGCAGGGTCGGTCACCCGCTGTGAGATGCGGGCCAGGATCTCGGCGTACCGCGCCCGCAGGCGTCCCAACTGTTCGGCGCCGACGATCGACTCGACCGCGCTCGACGGCCCATACCCTGGGGCCTGATGACCCGCGTCACGCTCGATGACCTCCAGGTCGTCGTTCAACAGCGTCGCCGCTGTTTCTGGTGACGGCTGTTCGGCCGCAACCTCGGCGACGACAGCCGCGTCCGCTCCACGGTCCGGGCCAACCACGCTGACGGGCGCCGTGGGCTCGGCCGTCACAGAAGCGCCCGGCTGCCCGCCCCTGCGCCTCGAGCGCCGGCGTTTCCGCCGTTCGCTCCCACCGGCAGCCCCAGGCGGCGGTTCGTGCCGGATTCCGTGGGCCCCCAGCGGTTCGGTGTGCGGCTTCGCGGGCACGCCGGCCTGCGGTGCGCCGGCAGCCGCCCGATCCCGCTCCGCCCCGGCCCCATGCGTCTCACTCGCGGGCAAGTCCACGTGCCCCTGCAGGATCCTCGACCAGTTGAAGTCGAGCTCCGGGTTGTGCTCCTCGATCGAGCGGATTGCCTCCTCGTCCAACGCGGCGCGGCCGACCCTCACATTGGGCGGTGTGCGGAACCAGTAGAGAATCCGCGGCCGCGCCTTCCCGCGGTAACGGAAGCCGTGCATCAGAAACGTGTTCTCGTAGCCGCGTTTGTCCCGGGTGAAACGGAGGAAGGGCAAGGCCTACTTTCGTTTCTGCGCGCCGGCCGTCTTGCGCGCGAGGTTCTTCGGGCGCACCCGCTTGGCCGCCTTCGCCGGGCGCCGCGTCGCCGTCTTCCGGCCCGGCGCTGCCGCCCGGCGCGCGCGTGGCGTCACGCTGCGCCGCGGGGCGGGGGCAGGGGGTGCCGGCGCCCGGTAGGCCATGTTGAAGCGGATCTGGTCGCCAATCGTGTGGAAGCTCCAGATCTCGGAGACGGCGATGTTGTGCTCGGCGCACAGGCGTCGCGCCGCCTCGACCGACGGCGCTGGCACGTAGAGCTCGAACCGGGTCCGCAGCTTCGCGTATGCGGCCCACTGGGCGAGCGCCTCGAGGTTGTTGACCGACTCGTCGGTTTCCACCTCGACCACCGCCTCGAGACGGTGTCCACGGTCGAGCGTCGACAGGACGAGGTCAGGGTACAAGGCGCCAAGTGGCGACGTCACCGCCTCGTTCTGCTCGGCACCCTGGTTGGCCGCCACCTGGTAGCGGCGCCGCCACCGGGCCTGCAGCAGGCGGATGACGCGGTCGTGCTCGAGCTGCTCGCGTACCGGACGCACGAAAATGGGGCTCACAGGGCCTCCAGCGGAAATGTACGGGAACAGCGAGGGCGTCGGGACGGAATCGATGATTATACCATCAATTGAGGCCAGCGCGCTGCGGCAAAGACTGGACGCCGGCCCGCCACGCCGCGCCCCGCCGCCCGCCTGCACGGAGAAACGGCCACGCGCTTGACGACCGATCCCATTGCTCAGACAATACCCGGCGTGCCCGAACTCGAGCCGCCCTCCCCGGTCCGCCGCAGCATCCTCATCGTCGACGACGACCTCACCATTATCGAGACGTTCTCGCGCTACCTCACGCTCGAGGGCTTCCGCGTCCTGAAGGCGCTCGATGTCGATACCGGGCTCCGGCACGTGGACAGCAACCAGCCCAACGCCGTCATCCTCGACCTGCGCATGCCGCTCAGGGACGGGTTGCAGTTCCTGCGGGCGTTCCGGGCGAAGGACGGTCACGCGCACACGCCGGTCGCCATCGTCACCGGCGACTACTTCCTCGATGACATGATTGCCCACGAGATCCGGTCGCTCGGCGCCCTGCTCCGCTTCAAGCCCTTGTGGCTGGAAGATCTCGTCGCCCTCGCCCGCCAGCTCCTGAAGGGGTGACCTGCCCTTCCTCGTGACTCCCCCGCACCCCTTGTCTGGTTGCCTGCGCGGCCGGAGGTGCGCCGTAGTACTATGGAGGGTCCGCATGCCACGTAAACGGCCGGGGCGGCGGCGTGCCGCGTCGCCGGTTGCGCGCCTTGTGCGCGCGTGGGGTCCCGGCCCGGTGCCTGTTGCTTCCCGGACGAATCCTCGATGAGCGACCGCTTTCTGCGCGCCTGCCGGCGCGAACCTGTCGATCGGACGCCCGTCTGGTTCATGCGCCAGGCTGGCCGCTACATGGAAGAGTACCGCGCCCTCCGCAGGCGGTATACGCTGCTGGAGATGTGTCGGACGCCGGAGCTGGCCCTCGAGGTGACGCTGCAACCGGTCCGGCGCTTCGCGGTCGATGCCGCGATCCTCTTTTCCGATCTCCTCCTGCCGCTCGCGCCGATGGGCCTCCGCGTTGACTTCGTCGGCGGCGAAGGCCCCTCTGTCGAGTCGCCCGTGAGGACCGAGGAGGACATCGATCGTCTGCATGCGGTGGAGCCGCGCGAGGACCTCGCCCCGGTTCTCGAGGCCATCCGTCTCGTTCGCGCCGAGCTCGGCGGGCGCGTGCCCCTCGTCGGGTTTGCCGGGGCGCCGTTCACGCTGGCGTCGTACGCCATCGAGGGAGGGCACTCCTCGACCTTCGCGCACACGAAGGCGCTGATGTACGGCAACCCGGCGGCGTGGCACCGGCTGTGCGACAAGCTCGCGACGGTCGTGGGCGGCTTCCTCGCGGCGCAGGCCGAGGCGGGGGTCCAGGCGCTGCAACTGTTCGACTCCTGGGTCGGCGCGCTGGCGCCGGCCGACTACCGCGAGTTCGCGCTCCCGCACACGCGGCGCATCTTCGAGGCACTCTCGTCGATCGACGTCCCGACGATCCACTTCGGCACCGGTACCGCGACGCTCCTCGGCGACATGCGGGCGGCGGGTGGCGACGTCATCGGCGTCGATTGGCGCATTCCCCTGGACCAGGCATGGGCGCGGATCGGCGACGGCTGTGGCGCGCAGGGGAACCTCGATCCGGCGCTGCTTTTGGCGCCCCGACAACGGCTGCTCGATGGGGCGGCCGACGTGCTTCGGCGCGCCGCCGGCCGGCCGGGGCACATCTTCAACCTCGGACACGGCATCCTGCCGGCGACGCGCGTCGAGCAGGTCGCGGCGCTGGTGGAATTCGTGCACGGATACCGAGTAACAGGTAACGGGTGAAACAGGTTCTACTGACTACTGACTACTGGCTACTGACTACTGCTTTATGTTCGCCGCCCTGCTGATGGCTCACGGGACGCCCGAGACGCTCGACGAGATGCCGGCGTATCTCACGTTGGTCCGCGGCGGCAGGCCGCCTTCGGACGCGCTGGTCGAGGAGATGCGCCACAACTACGCGGCCCTCGGTGGCCAGTCGCCGCTCACCGACATCACCGGGCAGCAGGCAGTCGCGCTCGCCAAACGGCTCGGCCCCGCGGTGCCGGTCTTCGTCGGCATGCGCAACTGGCGACCGTTCATTGCCGACGCCCTCGCAGCCGC
>Ga0315282_10001295_pt1 | contig 47693 bp, 42 predicted proteins | sample YL17G07_20_MG_FD_203693 | JGI IMG/M metagenome (GOLD analysis project Ga0315282, IMG submission 203693) | Sediment microbial communities from Yellowstone Lake, YNP, Wyoming, USA - YL17G07_20 | ecosystem: Environmental > Aquatic > Freshwater > Lake > Sediment | place: USA: Wyoming | collected...
AACACAGAAAAAACACCCTTTTTTACAGTCATTTAAACCCAAACAACCAACACTTTCCACCACCACACGACCACCCGATAACGACACAAAAAAAGGACAAACACCACATCGGAACTACTGACTGTGATCTTCCCCCCGACATATGCCATCAGGAGGCCGATGACGATCATTACAATGTTTTTCATCAAATTTCGGGGTGCCTTACTGGTATTTTGAGCCTCTTCGCCTTTATTTTGAGCTCCTTCGCTTTTTGCCCTCCTGAAAATATAATAGAAAAACAGGATGCTTGATAATAACAGGATCATTCCGTCCAGCAGGTCCAATACGCCATCAATCGAAAGGATCAATAAAAGAAAGACTATGGCGGCCGTCAGCGGTATATCCTTGTGCGCAATCTCGGGGCTTACTTTAATTCTCCTTATCAAGGCGGCCCCGCCGATGACGATACAAATATTGATGATATTCGAGCCGATCACATTCCCCAGGGCGATACCGCTCAATCCGCTAATCGACGAGTCCACTCCGACGACGAGTTCCGGGAAAGACGTGCCGAAAGCCACTATGGAAAGCCCTATAACGATTATCGAGACGCCTGCTTTCGCCGCTATGTCGGCCGCCGAGTCGACCAGAAGCTCCGAGCCCTTGACAAGTAATGTGATGCCAATGATAATAAGAATAAGATCGGTTATCATCAAGTGAAAATTTTCTCGGGACTTTTATATAAAATATTGCCCAGTAGTTATTTCAATGTAAAATTATTATCGTACGCCGCCTTTTACCGGGTAATACTTCAGGCAGAGACGGCATACCTATAATCATCACCCGACTCGGGGGAGCGTCCTCGCCGGCGATAGTTATGGCCATAAACTAATTTGATATGTTTATGTTATTTCTTCTTGTACTCGGTGTATCCGCACTTGCCGCAGGACAGCCTGTCCGCGTGGCTCGCCAGGAACACGCCGTCGCCGCACCTGGGGCACGTCTGGCCCTTGCGAACGACCTTGCCGTCCTTCACTTCATACATGCGGGACTTCAGGGACGCGCCCTTGTTGCCCTTTGCTGCTGCCTTCTTCTCAGCCATGTCTAAACCTCACTCACTTCTTAGCCTCGGCGGGCTTAGCCTCGGCCTTCGGGGCTTCCTTCGGCGCTTCGGCCTTAGGGGCCTCCCCTTCCTTCTTTGCTTCTTTCTTGGCGTTCCGCTGCACGATGTGCTCGGTCTCGACGCTCTTCAGGCGCTCTGCGGTCTCGTAGATCTTGGCATAGCCCCTGGTCTCGCGCTTCCCGAACTCGGAGTTCATGCGCTCGATTATTACCAGCTCGGGCTTCGAGTTCAAATACGCAGCGATCTTCGCCTTGATATCGTCCCGCGAGGGCGTCCCCAGGTTATGGGAAACGCTGAACTTCACCTCGCGCCTCTGCAAGAGCGGGTTCTTCTTTTCCTCCAGTACTTTTATGTCCATACTATACACCTTCGAGATTATTCTTTGATCATTTGCTCCATGAGCGATAACGTCTCGCGCTTCTTTTCCTCGGTCACCGTCACTGCCACCACGCCCTCGCCGGGCTGGCCGTAGAGGACGACCGAGCCTACGGGCGCGTACTCACACGCCGGTATGACCGCCAGGTCCTCTTCCCCGTCCACGAATATGCGGACCGGCTTTTTGGAGTACATGTTGTTCTTGATGGCATCGATGAGCTCCTGCGTGACGACGCCCGGCGGGTTCTTAACCCTTACGTCCTTGAAGGACTCGTGCGCCGTGCCCTTCCTGACCTCTAATTCTACGGGCAGCCGCATCGTCCTGTCGTCCACGATGCACATGTCCGGCACGATGCCCGCCTTCAACAGGTAATACGTCGTCACGTCCCCGATGGAGATGACCTTAGGCCGATTCCCTAAGCTCTTTACGATGCCCCTGAGGCACTCATCGCCTTTGCCGCGGTACAGCTTGCCGAAAGGCGTTTTCAGCCTATCGCGCAGCGCCGGAGTCAGCTTGTAGGCCAACTCTACCGCACCTTTAAAGCGAACTTGCCGGGCCTCTTGACGCCCATGAGCTTCGCTATCTCTGACTTGACCGGGTCTATGATGACGACATAGCCGCTCCAGTCATCGCTCAGCGCGCTCGACTGGCAGACGGGACACACCTCGCCCTCGACGAGGCTGTGGCACTCCCTGCATGCCTTCAGGTTGCTGCCCTTCTTCCGGGCGCGAGAGTCTCCTTTCAATCTTGCCATTTATATAACTCCAGAAATTTTGATTGCCTCAGGTAATTGAGACGACATAGGGACTTTGAAGTATATATAGATGATGGGGTTTGCGGCCTTCGCGGCCCCGTCAAATAGAAACGTTAATGCTCTCCATGCCCGATATTAGAGCGAGGTCTGAGCCATGGATGTCACCCATCCCACACTTGACTTGAAGTCCACGAAGAGCCATTCGCTCGACGGGAAAAAGATCGTTTTATGCGTAACCGGGAGCATCGCCGCCGTGGAGACCGTGAAGCTGGCCCGGGAGTTGATACGACACGGGGCCGATGTACAGGGCGTTATGAGCAGGGCGGCCCAAACGATCATACACCCGTGGGCGCTGGAGTATGCCACGGGCAGGGAGGCGATCACGGAAATAACGGGGGACGTGGAGCACGTCGCTTACTGCGGGCAGCGCAAGGGAGCATACGATCTAATATTGATCGCCCCCTGTACGGCCAACACGATAGGCAAGATAGCGTCGGGCATCGACGACACGGCCGTCACCTCGTTCGCGACGACGGCCATGGGCTCCAAAATGCCGATAATTATAGTGCCTGCGATGCATGGCTCCATGTTCGACCACCCCATCGTAAAGGAGAATATACGAAAGCTAGAGGGCATCGGAGTCGCTTTCGTCATGCCCAGGATGGAGGAGGGCGCGGCCAAGATGCCTTCCATTGAAGAGGTCGTGCTCAACGTGGAGAGGGCCCTCACGAGCTCGCCGCTGAAAAATAAGAAGATCCTCGTCACGAGCGGACCGAACTTCGAGGCGATCGACCCTATACGAGTTTTGACGAGCCGCAGCACCGGGATGATGGGCGAGGAGCTTGCGCTGGGGGCGTACCGCCGGGGCGCCGACGTTTCCGTGGTGCACCGCTCGAAGATGGGCGTCCCTGGCATCAAGGACATGTTCGCCGACGGTTTTAAGGATATGAAAAACGCCGTGCTCGGGGAGCTCAAGGACGGCTATGATATTTACATAAGCGCGGCGGCCATCTCCGACTTCACCGTGGAATCGTCCTCCGAAAAGCTAGGCTCGGGGGAGCCCGTGACCATAAAGCTGAAAACAGTAGAAAAATTGCTCGACATTGTGAGGCACGATTACCCGGGGCTATTCATCGTGGCCTTCAAGGCCGAGTCCGTGGGGGACGATGAGCTGATCAACCGGGCCATGATGGCTATGGACCGCTCGATGTCCAACATGGTGGTCGCCAACAAGTTCGGGGGCGTCAGGGACCCCGGGTACAATGATGTTTATATAATCAAGGCGGACGGCAATATCGAGCACGTCTCCGGCCAGAAGGGCCTCGTCTCAGGCCGTATTTTGGACGCCGTCGCGGAGTACTTCAAATGATAGGCAAGGCCTTCGCGCCCGCCCACATCACCGGCTTCTTCTATGTCCACGATGACGCCGAGCCGCTCAGGATGGGCTCCTGCGGCTGCGGGTTCACCCTGGAGGGCGGAGCGCGCACGACGGCCCGGCCCGCGGACGATACCGGCGTATATCTCGACGGCACGCTATCGGAGGCGGCAACGACCAGGGCCGTCATCGAGCTATTGGGCTGCCGGCCCGTCCGCGTCGAGAGCAGGCTCGACGTACCCGTGGGCGGCGGCTTCGGGGCCAGCGGCGCGGGCGCGTTTAGCACGGCGCTGGCCCTCAACCAGGCGTTATGCCTTGGAAAGACGTACAACGAGCTTTCATACGTGGCGCACGTGGCAGAAGTGAAGAACAGGACCGGCCTGGGGGACGTAGCGGGCATGACGCTCGGCGGCATCGTGATCCGGCTCAGGCCCGGCACACCTTTTACCCTGGACAGGATACCCATAGCCTCGCAAGATATATATTACGTGCACTTCGGGCCCATTTCGACCAAGAGCGTCCTCTCCGATCCCAAAGAAAAAGCGCTGATCAACGAGACGGGGAAGAAATGCCTCAAGGCGCTACTGCGAAAGCCTACGTTCGAGCGTTTCATGCAGCTATCCCGGGAATTTTCTATATCGACGGGCCTCATCGGGGAGCGGGCGCTGGGCGCCGTGGAGGCCGTAGAGGCCGAGGGCGGCATGGCATCCATGGCGATGCTCGGCGACACGGTGTTTTCTACGACGCCCCAGGGGCTTTCGGGGTTAGGGGAAGTAATGAAAAGTAAGATAAGCCTGTGCGGTGCCCGCCCGATTTAATGCCATGATTTCCCTAATAATGAACGTCCACGTCGACGCCCTCTTTCCTTTTGACATCGACCTGGGTGACCGGGCCTTCCCGCCTGTAATCAATGTCTATGGATTTACCACCTACGGATAGGCCCCGGATTTTCACAGTTTCAAGCCATGGAGGCAGCTCGGGCCTGACTATGACCAGGCGATTATTAAGGGCATCGGGGGTGATCCCGAGCGCCGATGTCAGCATAAATGGTATCGTCCCCGCCGACCATGAATGCGGGCTGCAAGCTACGGGGTATTTTATGGGCATATTTTGCTTTTCCCGCTGGAAACCGCCGAATAGCTCCGGTATCCGATAGCCGGGATAGCATCCTGCCGCATCGTACATGCCCGTGAACAATAAAGCGGCCTCATCCTTGAAACCATACTTACGCAATCCCATGGCAATGATCGAGTTATCGAAGGGCCATACGGTGCCGATGTGATATCCGAGCGGGTTATAGCGCTCCTCGTTAGAGGACAGCGTGCGTATGCCCCACCCCGTGAACATGTCCGGCTCGAACATCCTTCCCACGACGCTTTCGGCCCGCTCCTTGTCCATGATCTCGCTCCACATGCACTGGAGCGGGTTAGAGGATATCACGTCACATAGGCCGTTGCGATCGATCGCCTGGGCGTAATACCTTTTATCGCCCATCCAGAAGCGCCCGTTAAAGTCACGCCTGAGATTTTCAGCCTCCTCCCTGAGCTTATTCGCTTCATCATTTTTACCGAGCTTTTCGAAAATACGGGATATACGCCTCTTGGCCATGTATGTATGGCCCTGGACTTCTGCGGGCGCCACCGGCTTTTCCGCCAGGGACCCGTCCGAGTGGCTGATGGAGTCGAACGAGTCTTTCCACCCCTGGTTGTACAAGCCGCGGGAGGATCTTCCGGAGTAGGAGACGAAGCCCGTCCCTCCGGGATCGGAATATTTCTCCAGCCATTCAAGCGCGCCTTGGATACTCCCCTCCAGGTCGGAAATTATCCCTATGTCGCCGGTCCAGTCGACGTACTCGGCAAGCAATATCAGGAATAGGGGCGTAGAGTCAACGCTGCCATAATATGGAGTCTGAGGGATCTCATTCAAGTTTGCCTTTTCCCCTATGCGGAGCTCGTGGAGCATCTTGCCGGGCTCGGCGTCCCTCCAATCGTCGAAGCTCTTGGCCTGGTATAGGGCGAGCAGTTCGAGAATGCTCTTTGCCATGCCAGGCTCATACAGCATGGACTGTATGGAGGTTATGATGCTATCCCTGCCGAATAGTGCATCGTACCACGGGACGCCGGCCGAAAAAAATTTATGGCCATGTAAGCTCACGTGGAGCATGCGCAGGTCGGATACCGACCTCATCAATATTTTATTAAAGATCTCGTTATCCGTGGTCACTTTATAGCAGCATTCCCTCGCCGATAGGTAGGAGGCCTCTATCTTTTCCAGCTTTTCTTCTATACTGGTTTCAGGCCTGTGGGTCTTATGTAATCCCGGATCCACGACCCGGATCCGCAGTTTGATCTCGTGGACGCTCCTCGGCTTTAATGTCATATAGAATTTACACCATCCCCTGTCTATGCTTGATGGGACGGGATCGAACGTGATGATGGTACTACGGGCATGGCCGTCCTTCCCCAGGTAGGAAAATATGAGCTCGTTCTCATGAAACATGGGAGGGAAGTACGTTCCCTCGGTCTCTTTCGTGATGCCACGGACGGTGAACATGTCATAAAAATCGCACCTGAATTCCAGCAGGACGTCCGTGTTCACCTCATACCGGTTGTAATTACTTACCTTTATCGTCTCATCGACGACGCCGGGTATCACCCTATCCCTGCGGACCACGATGGTATCCTTTTCAACTGTTGTTCCCCTGCGGTCCTTAAAGCCCCTGTTAGTCAATATGACGGTCGACGCATATTCGTTCTCATCGCTTGACAGGATGTTGGTCAACACCATGCCGTTCAGCCTTATGATATAGCTGCTTAAAAACCTGCAGTCCTTATGGTATAGGCCGTAACCATGGTCGTGCCCCGGGGGTATGTCGCCGTTTTTCTGTGTTACCAGCGACATATCGTCCTCGCGTATGACCAGCGATTCAGTGATGTCATACGCTTTCGAGGAAAATTCGCCGCCATAGTCGTAATGCTGGAAGAACATGCCCATATAGTAACCGTCGAGTAATTTCATAAACCCGCCCGCAGGATAGTGCAAAATGCCCGCCGCGGACCCGCCGATAAAATAGCTAAACGATTTAACCGCCGGCCCGGGTCCCGCGGCCCATAAAGTCCTCCCCGTTAACGATTATTTTAACGCTGGCGGAGGCTTTATTCTACATATTCTTCGCTTTTTATTATATCCATACGATAGTATCATAGTTATGGTTATTCCCTTGTACCATGCCAAGCCCGTCGGGGAGGTATTCGAGGAGCTGGGCGTCGCCTCTTCGGGCCTGTCCACGGAAGAGGCCCGAAGGCGCCTGGAAAAATACGGCCCGAACACCCTGGAAAAGGGGGAGGAAGTGAACGTACTTAGCATCGCCGTCCACCAGTTCACCGATCCCCTGATCTATATTTTAATGATCGCGGCGGCCGTCACTGCCATCCTCCGCGACTGGATCGACACGGGCGTCATCCTAGCCGTGATCACGATCAACGCCATCGTGGGCTTTTCACAGGAGATCAAGGCCGAAAGGGCTATCAAGGCCCTGAAGACCCTGGCGGCGCCGAAGGCGGTAGTGGTCCGGAACGGCCGGGTCGAGGAGGTGGACAGCGCAGAGCTGGTGCCCGGCGACATCGTCCTGCTCTCCTCCGGTACGCGGGTGCCGGCCGACCTGAGGCTCATTGAGGCCATCCGGCTGGAGGTGGACGAGTCGGCCCTTACGGGGGAATCGATACCCGCGAAAAAGGTATCCGGGCCCCTGGACGTGGAGGGCCCATCCATCGGCGATATGAAAAACATGGCGTTCATGGGGACTCTCGTCACGTCGGGAAGGGGCCAGGGGATCGTGGTGGCCACGGGCGTCCGCACGCAGCTGGGCGGCATTTCCTACGAGGTGGCCCGCGTCAGATCGGCCGTGACTCCCCTGCAGGATAAGCTTGGCCACATGAGCCGGGCCATCGGCGTCGCCATCCTGGGCATATCCGCCATTGCGGTCGTGCTCGGCATCATGATGGGGGAAAAATTCGTCGACATGCTGCTGACGGGCATTGCTTTGGCCGTTGGAGCGATCCCGGAAGGGCTCCCGGTGGTGGTCACGATCACCCTGGCCATTGGCGTCAAGCGGATGGCGGATAAGAACGCCATCATCAGGCGGCTGCCCGCCGTGGAAACGCTGGGCAGCACGACGGTCATAGCCTCGGATAAGACCGGCACCATGACGAGGAACGAGATGACCGTGGTGAGGATATTCGCCGGGGACAGGTTCTATAAGGTGACCGGGACCGGGTTCTCGCCCGCCGGGGAAATATTAGCCGAAGATGCGGACGATGCCAGGGGTAACAAGGCCCTTGAGATGTGCCTCCGGGCGGGGCTGATGGCCAACGAGTCCGACCTGGAGTTCGACGAGCAAAAAAAGGAGTACGTTCCCCGGGGAGATCCGACGGAGGTCAGCCTCATCGTGTCCGCCACGAAAGGAGGCTTGAGCCAGGGGAGTGAAAAGGTCAGCTACATCGACCTCGACGAGATACCCTTCGAGTCGGAGCGCATGTACATGGCCACGCTACACAGGGACCCCGACGGAAAAGGCAATATAGCTTTCATCAAAGGCGCGCCCGACCGTGTCCTCGGCATGTGCGGCCGCGCCCTGACGGCGGAGGGAGAGGAGGCGGAGCTCGATAAAGGGCGTGTGGCGGCGGTGAATGATTCGATGGGCTCCGAAGGGCTGCGCATCCTGGCCATGGCGTACAAGAAGTTCCCGGCCGAAGTCGCTTCCATCGAGCCGTCAATGCTCGAAAGCGGCTCGGTGTTCCTGGGCATCCAGGGCATGTACGACCCTCCCCGGGAGGAGGTATACGAGGCCGTCCGGCAGGCGAAAAGGTCCGGGATAAGGGTGGTCATGGTCACCGGCGACCATAAGGTCACGGCCCTTTCCATCGCCCGCCGGCTGGGGATCGTCGGAGAAAATTATGATGATGTCCTGACGGGACAGGACCTGGAGCCTATGGCGGACGATGAGCTCTACGAGCGGGTGACCCGGGTGTCGGTGTTTTCCAGGGTCTCCCCCATCCATAAGCTCCGCATCGTGCAGCAGCTGATCAGGCACGGAGAGGTCGTGGCCGTCACGGGCGACGGCGTCAACGACACCCCCGCGCTCAAGGCGGCGCACATCGGGGTGGCCATGGGCAAAAGCGGGACGGACGCGGCCAAGGAGACGGCCGAGATGATCATCACCGACGACAATTTCGCAAGTATTTTCGCGGCCGTAAAAGAAGGCAGGGTCGTGTTCGCCAACATCCGTAAGGTCGTCCTATTCTTGCTATCGAGCGGCCTGGGGCAGGTGGTCCTCATACTGGCCACCCTGATAATGCGCCTGCCCTTGCCGCTGTTGCCCGCCCAGATCATCTGGATGAACCTAGTGACGAACGGCCTGCAGGACGTGGCGATGGCCTTCGAGCCGGCGGAGAAGGGCATCGAATATCAGAAGCCGAGGCCCAGGGGCGAGCCCATCATATCCCGGCTGATGGTCGAGAGGCTGGTCGTCATCGGGGTGGTGCTGGCGCTTGGCACTTTAGCCATCTATATCTGGGAGCTCGGGCGCGGGGCGGGCATCGATAAGGCCCGGACCGAGGCGCTCACCACCATGGTGTTCTACCAGCTGTTCAACGTCTTCAACGCCCGCTCCGAGACAAGGTCCGTGCTCACGATGAACCCGCTGTTGAACCCGTTTTTATTCTTTAGCATCGTCGCCTCTGTCATCGCGCAGGTGGCGGTGATCTACTGGGAGCCATTACAGTTCATGTTCCGGACGACGCCGCTGGAGCTTAACGATTGGCTGGTGATCATTCCGGTTGCACTGACCGTCGTCATCGTGGTGGAGGCGGATAAAGCCCTTCGGCGTTTCCTCGCCCGGAGGGGCGGTGATGGCACATGAGGGCATAGAGTGGCCTATCGGGTACCACGCTTTCTCTTTAGTATGGACACTAGCCACCTGTAAAAGAGTATTATAAGCCCGGGCGCAAATATTATGACGCAGCAGAACGGGCCGCTCAATACTTTGTTTATTAAGTCCCCGGCTAGATCCAACATCATGATCAGATATTATGCATTGCCTTAAAAACATGGCCGTTCGTTAAGAGAACGGCCATCCGCTGTTGCCGAATGACGGGGTTATTTTCGGAAAGTCGGCGCTGCTAAGGCGTGCCCCGGTGTTTTTAAAGCCGAACGAAGGCATCGAAGAGAATTTAGACGGGGAGTTTACCCGGGTTGAGGATTGGCCTGTATCCCCGTTGAGGTTAAACATCTTTAGAGTGGATGGGCCGAACAGGCTATTGCCTGTCGCGGTGGTTTGCCCCATATCCATGGCCGAGCCGCCCGTCGACCCGATCTTGAAAAGGTCTGATCCAGCGAAGAGGTCTCCTTTGTTCAGAAAGAGGGAGCTCGATGTCCCGGCCGGCGCCTTGAGCTTTACAAGGTATAGGTCGCCGCCGCTCGTGCCGGATGCGGCGTAGCCGCCGTCGCTCGTCTTTTGTATGGTGGCAGCTTCGCCCGCCACGTCAGCCGTATCCCGCCATTGCTCATCCCCGGTCGAGCTGGTTTTTATTATTAATAGTTTGCCGGCGGTGTCTGTGCCGGCGAGCAGGTAGCCCCCGTCGTCCGCGGGTATGACCGAGTTGGCCCGGACGCTATCGTTATATTTTTTACCCCACAGGAGGTTGCCCGAGGAGTCGGTCTTCGCCAGGTATGCGCCCCCGTTCTCGCCCGCGATTATGTACCCGCCATCCCGCGTCTGCTTAACCGAGCCGTCGCGGCCGCAGTACTGGCTGCCGGCCCCGCCGATCGTCCTTTCCCACTTCGTGGAGCCCGAAGGATCGAATTTTATGAGGTAAATATCATAATCGGGCTGGGAGCTTTGATAGCCGCTGGTATGGATGGTGGCTGCTATGATATATCCCCCGTCGCTCGTTTGCTCGACGGACGGCGAGGTGACGTCACCATTTTTACCGACCATTACGCTCCGCTGAATATTACCGCTCGCGTCGGTCTTTAGCAGGTATATGCCGCTATTGCTCGTTGTCTGGTACGGGTATTGGGCTGCGATGACGTAGCCGCCGTCGGAGGCCTGCCTTACCGATGTCCCGGCGCCTTCAACGCTCCCCGGGCTTGCGTCCCCGTACGTCTTGTTCCAGAGCTGCGTGCCGTTCTTGTCCATCTTCATTAGCAGCACCTTGTCTTTACCGCTCTGGCGAGCCGACCCCGTCACGATGTAGCCGCCGTCCGTGGTCTGCCTGACGCTATACCCTTTTGCGCTATCGCCGAAGCCATAGGTGTTTTTCCACTGTATGTTCCCGTCGGCGTCTACTTTCGCCAGGCAGACGAGGTTGCCCGACGTCCCGGCCATGACGAAGCCGCCGTCGGACGTCTGCTGCATGCCCCACCCGTGGTCGTTTCCCCCCACATCGTAAGTCTTCTCCCACTCCACGCCCGGCGATGTCGCCGCACAGGCCGCAGCGGAAACGAATAAGATAAAAGCGGCGAGCGACGCCGCTACCAGTAAAGCTCTACCACTCGATACCATTACCTATACGCACCCTCGACTATATGTTGTCTACAAAGGAATTATCATATAAATAATTATATAAAATTAATAACCGAATGTACTGAAATTACTCGCTTTTTAATATGTTTTTGGCACCAGTAGGCAATATAGTTAATGAATTGGTTTCTGACAAAAAAATAGAATTTGTAAAAATAATATAAAATCATGGTGTCAAAAAGTAAAAGATAAGACAAGGAAAGATGCGGGATAAAAAGTTGCATCAAGGCTCGCCCTTTTTACCCCTTATGAGCCCTGATAAAAAACCTGCATTAATAAGTAAACAGCCAAGCAAAGCTATAGTATTAAACCCAAAGCCGGGCGTCGAAACTGGAGTGTCAGCCTGGCTCGTAGCAGATACAGATGTCGCCTGTGACGTATTACTGAGTATAGAATTGGACGTAGAATTGATAACCGGCGTTACAGTCGGAATTGGAGTCGCCTCAGCCGGCCCCTGGAAAATCAAAACAGGATACGGTTCTACATCATTCTTAGTGTTCCCGAGTTCTTTTTCGTCATTCCGTCCCCAGCCCCAGACACTACCATCATCCTTAACGACTATACAGGAAGCATATCCTGCGCAAACGTCAACAACATGATCAAGGCTATTGACCTTGATAGGCGCGGACTCTCCCGTGTTTTCAGTTGGCGGTAATCCTGAATTATCATTATGCCCTTTTAGGTCGATGTATCTACCCCAGAACCACACGGTGCCATCACTCTTGAGCGCAACGCTGTGCGAATTCATAGTTGAGACATCCATGACATCTATTATTTTTAATTGCACTGAGGGCATTCTGACATCAGGAGGCCATGAACTGGATATTGTGCTGTCGCCAATTGCCCCAAAATTATTGTTTCCCCACGCCCAAACCGTACCGTCATCTTTAAAGTAAACAGTGTTATCAGTTCCGCCTGCAATCTGTGCCACATTGTTAACGCCTTCTACTAGAAACGGTGTGGGTTTTACGCCTGGCCCGGACCGGTCGCCTAAAGCCCCGTAGACAGTATCGTCACCTCCGTAAGTATTTTGACCCCACGCGTAGACAGTGCCGTCATCCTTAATGGCATATGTACCTCTTTCACATTCCCCTAGAGCTTTAATATCTGTCAATCCTTTAACCTGCACTGGAGTACTCTTAAAATTAGTAACACCATAAGTACCATCACCGATGGTGCCATCCCTGTTATCCCCCCACGCCCATACCGTACCGTCGCTCTTCAACGCATAACCATTCTGGCCTCTAGCAGCTATGGCGATTATGTTAGTCAGGTTTTTAACCTGTACGGGCACAGGCTGGGATTCGTAGCCCCCATAACCTAGCCTGCCGTCGTCCCCATACCCCCATGCCCACACCGTGCCATCACTCTTCAATGCGAGACTTTGTCCCATAGCCGCTGATATTGCAGTGACATTATCGATAAGCACCTTCTGGGGGGTATCCTGGGTGCCCCCCATGGTTCCAATACCCAACTGACCATACCGGTTATCCCCCCATGCCCACACCGTGCCATTATCATTTAACGCCAACACATGAGTAGCAGCCGAAACAGAGACTAATTTAGCCTGAGCAGCACAAGGCACGACTAATAATAGTATTGATAGTAGAATTGTAGCATGCATTAACCGTACTTTCATATAATCACCAGCATATAGCCCTCTCAGGACCAATATCGGATAAATGATTATATAAATCCATATAAATCGCTTTTCTCACAATTTGTTAATATGAAAACTAATTAGGAATAAATCAACAGCCAGCAGTATGATTGGTAAAATTGCTACCTGGACTAATTGTATTTACGTATGATCACCTAAATGCTGTCATCCTTTGAGAACAAATGTATTCCCGCAAGAAGCAGGATTGACATTTCAATAATTAGGATAGCTATGAATGGGATAGCAGCATAGAACCATTGATTAAACGGGACGATCGTATTAAACATGGGGTTAAATGGTTCTGCGAACGGAGCGATAATATTATGATAAAGGTTCATTGGTGTCAATATCGAGAGACCGTAAATTATCCTATCATTATACCAAATCCAGTCGAAGAAGACGTATGTTATCGAAGCCGAAGTGACGACGAGAATGTTTTTCGATATCATTCCGAAAAGCATGTTCAACGCTATCACAAGCGAACATGAGAGCGACATTACAATAATATACGCGGCGAACCTCCACGCGAACTCAAAATTTGATTGCGGCCCCCTGAAAAACACGATCATCAAGAGACCGATAAGTAACAGGGTAAAAGTATTAAACAATAGCATAAATCCGGATAACCCTGCGAACTTGCCAATTATAAAATCTCGTCGATACAATGGCTTTGTCAACAACACATTAATTGAATTATTCCATCTCTCATATGGAATGGAAGTAGCACCGAGGAAAACAGCCATGATGGTGCATATCATAGATGTCGAGCCCCATGACTGGCCAAATCCCTTAAGAAGAGCATCACCATCTTCATGAGCGCTCATATACTGCAGGATTTGCACGTCACCAGCGCCATTAAGATATGCGATTATTAACACTATCAGGAAAGCAAGGGGAACGAGCGGATAGGTTAGCACCCGGACGAATTCCTGTCTGGCAACCTCATACACCGCCCTCACGATATATCCCTCCATACGAAGACGATATAGCTCAAGGACAAAGCGATGATAATATATAGGAGCAGTTTACCAAACTCGGGGAGAATGCTCAGAAATGCGTCCAACGCTCCTACACTAGTATTCATAAATTTGGGCTGAACCTGCCACCACAAGGTGCTTTCAGGCGATAGGTCGACACATAGCTTATTAAGCCCATAGCCAGGGAAAATATTGTTAAGATTATTAGCTATATCTGGAAGATACATGATCTTAGTGATGTACACTGTTAGAGTGCTTAGGATCATGGCAAACGCTTGATCCCGAACAAGTAAAGAGATGAGTATTGATATGGAGAGGAACACGAAGGTGTAAACTATTATAAAAAGAAACACGAAGGGTAGCCGATAAAAGTAATCTAGCAGGAATGGAGCCAGCGCATTCCCGCAAAGGAGAAGAAAACCGGAGGTAAAAACGGCGATAAAAAAGAGTATTGCGATGGACAGGAAGGCGAGCGATCCCAACAGCTTACCGTTAATAATAGTATCACGGTACACCGGCTTCACAACTAGCGTATTCAAAGCTTTGCCCATTCGCTCGGACGAGATTGAAGAACACCCTATGATAATCCCCATAATGGTGCCGTAAAAAGATAGCGTAAAAAAGACTGAATTATCTGCCGCAACACCCGTATTTTCATAGAACATGAGCTGCCCGGGCTTAATACCATTTAGTACAGCGTAAAACAGATAGACATTAGAGACAACGTATATTAAAAAAGCTATAAGGACAATTATAACCATACGATTACTTAGCAAATCAACGAATTCTTTACGAGCAATAGTCACCACATTTCCCATGCAATCACCTTAAAAAAATAAAAAGCGTTTTTCACTTCAAGTGTACGACATGTCCTGGCCCGTTACCGAATAGTACTGCCCATCCTGGTATCCGTGGTAGTTCAGAATTGAATGAGATCCTGCTACGGCTACTGTGGCTGCATGGTTATTATTATATGCAGTTCCCCCTGCAGATATACCAGTAGAGTACTCATTGCCATATAGACCGCCGGTGTATGGCGGCGCGGTAACTCCTCCTACATAGACAGTAACAGAATGACCGACATTGTTGTGCATTGTATTATCCCAAAAGAGCCGGTCGTTTACTGAAACAGGGCCTTTGCTTCCGTATGCATTCTGGTTCATTGTTGGATTACTACCGCCTGAGTAGGTTGTTTCCGCAACACCACTATATTTCGACCAGTCGGTAGCAAATGCTGTACCACTTGCGATTACCGCAAGTATTAAGCCTGCTACGGCTAATATTCCCAATCGTCCTAAATGATTCTTCATGCTAATACCTCTGTGAAGGGCCTGCCCCCAAGCCATGATGCTCAACGGGTGATCTTTGTTGTTGGGCATGCGATGGCCTACGGGGCCCTTCACAATCAAGGGGTGATTTAAGCTATTATTTAAATTATTTGGTCACCTACGGAAAATTATCGTAGGTACCCATCACAATTTGTTGTTGTTTTAATGGTTAAAAGGCAAGGGCAAAGATTTTTATCCATAGTATAATTATAAAAGTTTATCAGTTCGCTCGTGAAAATATTTTAATAATGGCTCTGAGTATGCCGATTTTATAATTATAATAACCATATTTAATGTTACTTTGATATAAAAATGTGAAATAATTATTAATAATTACTATGTTGAATTTATAAAATACGCTCCACCTATGCCTTTATTTATTGAAAAAGGCCTGGCGTTTACCTATTATCAAATTGTGATAGAAGCCTTTTATAACCTCAAATCAAAGGTTTGAATTGAAAAGGGGGCCCTTGCGAGGGATAGTAGTGACAGATGAAAAAGAAAAAAGGCTCAATGCAAGCCGTATAGCCCACTCCTTTAGCCGGAGTAGGTCGCGAAGAGATATTCACCTATACCTGTGCGGAGCGTTCCCTGACGGCAAAAGCAAGGAGGAAATCTCGGCATCGACAGGATACGACGAGGAAACTATCATAGGTGCGCTAGTTGGCAACGAGGGCAGGTACAGGCCCGAGGATGCACTGATAACGCTTGGTCTGGCAGCCATGAGAGAAGAAGAATACCATGGACAAAAGATTACAATGTACACTTCAACATCGGACGGGAAAGAAGTCGAAGAATTACTAAAAAACTATGCGCAGAACATCAGCCTACTAGAGAAAATTAAAGAATACGTTAACAAGTTAGAGATAAGATTGAAGGAAAAGAAGCAAAGGAGGGGATGAAGTGGAAAAAGTGGTAATTGAAACCAATAGCCTTACCAAGAAATACGATCAGAAAGTGGTCGTCAAAGACCTCAACCTGAGCATCGGTGAGAGCGAGGCCTTCGGCTTCCTGGGCCCCAATGGTGCGGGTAAGACCACCACTATCAAGATGTTGATGGGCTTGATCCAGCCCACCAGTGGCACCGGCAAGGTATGCGGCTTTGACATCGTGCACCAGGTGTTAGACGTCAGGCGTTCCTGCGGCGTATTGCCCGAACCGGCCGGCTTCTATGATAATTTAACGGCCAGGCAGAATCTCAGGTTTTACGGGAGCTTATATGGTTTGAAGGGCAAGGAACTGGAAAGTAAGGTCGTGTCCACGCTCGAGTTGGTTGGCTTGCCAGGTGCCATCGACATGAAAATAGGCAAATACAGCAAGGGCATGAAACAAAGGTTCGGGCTGGCCCAGGCCATCGTCCACGACCCCAAGCTGCTCATATTCGACGAGCCCACGGCGGGCATAGACCCCCAGGGAGCAGAGGACTACCGTAAGCTTGTAAAAGAATTGAAATCCCGGGGCAAGACGGTTTTCATGACCAGCCACATCCTCCCCGAGGTAGAGGCGGTGTGCGATAGAATAGGAATCATCGTTAACGGCGAGATGAAGATCTGCGGCGATGTCGATGAGTTAGTAAACCAATATATGAAGCGGCAGGGCTTCCAGTTGAAATTAAAGGTAAAGGAGTTAGATGAGCCGCATGTGAGAGAATCGTTGAGGCTGCTTGCAGGAATATCTAATATTGTAAAGAACGATGGCTTTTACTTGATTAATTCCAGCGATGACGTTTCGGAGGACGTGTCCAGGGCCGTATGCAGGACTGGCGGCATCGTGACTGAGCTCGAAGTGTACCGTCCTTCGTTGAACGAGATATTCCTGGATATCACGAGGCCCGTGAAGGCGTGAGCATGCGGTCAAAAATCCTCCTCTTGTCCATTCTCTGCGTTTTCCTATTATCTACGTCACTGGCCATGGCGGATTCCTCCATTACGGTACAGGTAAAAGATGCCCAGGGCCCGGTGGGCGGCGTTGCCGTCGGCGTCCTCCTCGGCGGCACGTCTATTACGAGCACCACCGGGCCGGACGGCCTTGCCAGTTTCACCCTGCCTGATGGCACCTACTATTTCACTGCTTTGAAAGAAGGATATTTGAAGAAGAGCGTCGAAGGCCGGGTGGGCGTTGACGGCACCATAATCATTACCATTGACCGGTTGTATGGCGTGTCAGGTACCATCGTGGATGCCTCTACAGGGCTGCCAGTGAAAGACGCCAGCGTTACCATCACCGATAAAGTAAGTCAGCAATATTACACCGGCGCCACGGATGCCAACGGCGTGTTCACCATACAGATTCCTAACGGTTATTATGGCATACTTGTGAGGGCGGCGGATTATAGGCCGACTTCACGCGATAATAATGGCGCCGGTTACCAGGTGCTGGATAATTCGTTATACGTCGGTTATATCCCCATCCCGGCGTTGAGCGCTGATACGGGCAACTTGGAAGGGGTAAGCTTGAGCTGCGACTTTCCGGGTAAGACTGTTAAATCGAACGAGACGGTAACGTTCGACGTTAAAGTTAACAATAATGGAGTGGTGGATAAAACGTACTCGCTGGTCGTAAAGGATGCCCCGACGAACTGGAACGTTAAATTCTACTCCGGGAGTGATATCGTTAGCAAGGTGTTCGTGGAGAGTAAGGGCAGCAAGACGTTCCAGGTTAAGACAACTCCATTAAGTATCGGTAGCTTAGTCATCACGATAATGGCCGCAAACGGGGCGGATAATAGCTCGCTGCAATTGTTCATCGATACGAGCAAGGACCAGGACTACAGGCTGGAGTTCTCCTACCCCGAAAACATATCGATGGATACTGGTACGAATAAGAACGTCGAAGTCCTGGTGAAGAATAATGGAAGCGGCATGCTTACGAACGTCGGATTAGACGTTGGGGCGGACGACATTCCCCAATCGTTGACCATCGAAACGCCGAACCGGATAGACGAGCTGGCCCCGGGTGAAACCCACCGGTTCACGCTGAAAGTCTACGCTAAGGCGGACGCTCCCCAGGAAACTGACAAACTATATCTCAGGGCGATCTGTAACGAGGCAAAAACCGGCCAGAAAAGCATAGACGTGAACCTCTTGAAAAGCAACACCTGGATCGGCGTGGGAATAGCCATAGCAATACTCGCCATACTCGCCTTCGGCTTCATCGTATGGAAATACGGGAGAAGATAAGCTTAAAGTAAAAATTTAGGCAATACTTATGGCCGGAAAACTTTTTTCAAAAAATTTTTCGCCAGCCTTTTTAAAACTTTTTACTTGCCGTCTCCTTCGGAGACGGAATTTTACGGTTGATTCTCAAGTAGCGGACTCGCCGCGATTCGAACGCGGGTCTCCGGGTCTCTTCCCCGTAGGTCCGAAGCCCGGTAGGATATCCTGGCTACCCCACGAGTCCAGCATTATGCTTAACGCGCACGTCCATATATAAGCTTTTTCTCCGCCATATAGCTACAGTCAGACTTGCAGTCAAAGCCATTTTTATATAACCAGATGGCCTCATATATACATATGAGCATAAGTATCGGGTTTAGAAAGGGATTACTCGCATTAGCGGCACTCATCGTAGTGTCGTTCGTTCTTTTATCCGGCTGCGCCAGCCTGTCCGGCAGCAACCAGCCGCAGACCCTGCCGGCGGAGAAGAGCGCTCCGTCATCGTACGGCGCGGGCGGCGTCGGGACGGACTCGTCAAACAGCTACGCTGTGCCGGCGCCCACGGGCACGCCAAGCAGCGTCTACACGAACGTCAACGACCGCAAGGTCATCATGACCGCATCGGTCCAGCTGGAGACGGGCGAGCACGATAAAGCCGTCAGCAGTATAAGGGGCATCGCCACCGGAGCCGGCGGCTACATCGAGTCCTCGAGCACGTACCTCACGGCCCAGGACAAGAAGCAGACGACCATCACCGTCAAGGTGCCCGCCGCCCAGTATGAGTCGTGCCTGTCGCAGATCAAGGCCCTCGGCAAGGTCAAGTCCGAGTCAAGCTCGGGACAGGACGTCACCCGTCAATACATAGACCTGAGCGCCCGCCTCAAGAACCTCCAGGCGGAGGAAAAGCAGCTCAGCGAGATCATGGGCATGTCGAAGAACGTGACCGAGGTCCTCTCTGTCGAGAAGGAGCTGTTCCGCGTCAGGGGCGACATCGAGAGCACGCAGGCCCAGCTGAACTACCTGGGCAGCCAGGTGGACTTCTCGACGATAACCGTGACCGTCGTGGAACCTCAGCCGGTGGTGGAATATGACTGGGGCCTGGACACGGCGTTCAAGGAGGCGGTCCGCGCATTCATAGGCATGATGGGGGCGCTCATCATCGTCACGGGCTACCTCATCCCGCTGATACTGTACTTCGTCATCGGGCTGGCGGTCCTGTACCTGGCCGTCAGGGCGATATTGGAGCTCCACAAAAGGTGGAAGGGCAGGAAAGCGAAGGAAGGTAAGCCGTAAGGCTTACATCTCCTCCGGCGCCGCGATGCCCAGCAGGTCGAGGGCGTTAGCGAGCGTTATGCGCGAGGCGTCCACGAGCGCCAGCCGGGCTTCCCGCAGCTCCGGCTCGGCGTTCAACACCGGCACGAAGCGGTAAAACTGGTTGAACGCCTCGGCCAGCTCCCTCGCATAGCCCGCGATGAGGTGGGGCTTCAGGTCCTTCGAGGCGACCTCCACGACGTAGGGAAGCATGGCCATCTTCTTTATGAGGGCCGCCTCCTCCTTTTCCTTGAGCACGGAAGGGTCGAAGCCGCCAGGCCTCGCCTTTTCCAAAATGCTGCACGCCCTGGCGTGGGCGTACTGGATGAAGGGCGCCCCCTGCTTCTCGAAGTCCAGGGCCTGCTCCCACTTGAAGGTAATCGATTTTTCGGGGGCCACCCGGATTATGTCGAACCGGACCGCCCCGATGCCCACGAGGTCGGCTATCCTTCTTTTCTTTTCCTCGGGGATGTCCTTACGGCGCTTATCGACCTCCAAGTACGCCCGGGCGACAGCCTCGTCCAGCAAATCATCGAGATTCACGACCACTCCCTTGCGCGTCGACATGCGGCCCTCCGGCAGTGAGACGAAAGAGTAGAACACGATGCGGGGCACCTTCTTCTCCCCTAAAATTTTCAGGGTCGCCTCCAGGCGCTGCATGGCCAGCTTCTGGTCCTCTCCCAGGACGTTAACGGCCTCGTCGCAGTTCGAAAGCTTCCACATGTGGTAAGCAATATCTCGAGTAGTATACAAAGAAGTTCCGTCCGCCCTCGTCAGGACGAACGCCTTGTCCATGCCGAACGACGACAGGTTCAACGTGAGCGCCCCGTCCTTACGCTCCGCATATGGCGTTTTGGCCAGATCCTCCACGGCCTTGTTCACCGAGCCGTTCTTCACGAAATCGGACTCCCACACGAACAGGTCGTAGAACACGTTCATCCTGGCCAGGGTCATCTTCTGGCCCTCCAGGCATAGGTTGACCATCCGCCGGAATTTTTCAGTAACGGCGGGGTCCAGGTGCTCATACATGTTCAAAATATCGGAGATCTCCTTCTCGACTGCCTCATCGGACTTCCTAAGTTCAGTGGCCGCCCGGTACACCTCCACGACGGCGTGGTCGGGCTTATCCATCTCGGGCGCCGGCAGCTTCGACATATCCAGATGGTCGTACCCCCACACGATGGTCGCCTCCTGCTTGCCCATGTCGTCCACGTAGTACTGCACCTGCACGTCATACCCGCCGCTCCGCATGACGCGGGCCAGGGTGTCGCCAATCACGGGGTTCCTGCCCCTGCCCACGTGCAGCGGCCCCGTCGGGTTGGCCGAGGTGTGCTCGAGTATTACCTTAACGCCCCTGGGCGGCAGCAGGACGCCCGCTCTGCCCGTCTTCAGGATCATGTCGAGGGAATCCGCGAGGTACCGCTCGCTGGCATAAAAGTTTACGTAGGGGCCGGCGGCGACTGCCTTCTCGATGTACTTGCCCTTGCCCATGTGGGCGACGATCTGTTTGGAGATCTCGGCGGGGTTCTTCTTCAGCTCCTTGCCCAGGCGGAATGGCAGCGACGAGCTCACGTCCGCGTGCGCCGATTCGCCCATATACATGTCGGGCGACGAGTAGCCCGCTTCGGCCACGGCCTTCTCCATTAGCGACCGGGCCTCATCCATAAGCTTCAGATACACCAGTTTAGCCTCCTTATACCCCGGTCCTGTACCTTAAAATGGCGGCGATGCCGCCGAACGCGTTGAGGAGTTGCTCGCCCTCTTCGAACTCGGTGGATATGAACTCAACTTCCGTGTTCATCTGCTCCGCGATCAGGGATAGCTCGTCCACCACGTCGACCTGCTCCGTGATGTTCAGCGTCGACTGGCACTTCGGGCACTTGCCGAACTCGAGCGTGGCCTTCTCGCCCGCCCGGTGTTTAACAGTAGTAGTAGAAGCATACTCGCAGTTCTGGCACTTCAAGGTTATCCTGCTCCGCCTGAGGTCCTCGGATAAAAGCAGTACATCCACAGAGCCCATGTTCAGGTTATGGCGGACTGAGTCCTCCCCGTAGGCGGCGAGCCCGTTATCGCTCACCAGCTCCTTCATGAAGCGCTCCATGAGCTTCTTTTCCTTGACCACATCTAACTGCGAGAGAGTATCGCTGGCGGCGTCCATGAGCTCGTTCAGGCCCGACTCGTCCGTGTAGGCGATGTCGAACAGGCCCAGGATCTTCGGCTGCAGCTCGTGGTGCAGGAACTCGCCCTTCACGAACTCCTCTTTCGAGGGCGTGGGGCCGCCAATCAGGATCCCCTGGAAATCGTTCCTGTCCACGTTCAAGAAAATATCGTTAGCCGCTGAAGCTATGCGGTTATTGAAGTCGCTGATGGCTATCAGCCGTAACTGCTGGAAACGGTGGGACGACTGGCCGCCCTTCCTCTGCTTTCCCGGGACGGTGCTGTTGAGATGCCTCATGGGCGTCACCTTCTTGCCCTTGAGCAGCCCTATCGTTGCCTCCCGGCGGTCCACCACGATGAGCCCGAAGGTCTTTCTGTCCACTAGCATGTCGTCGAGCTTGTCCGTCTCGAAGTTGCTGCCGCAGCGGTATGAGAAAGAGGTTAGCGGCTGCGGGGGCACGATGGTGATGGCCTCCATGGACGTGCGGTCGCCTCCGATGCTTATGGCGCCGCAGAAGAGGGCCATGCCGTTCTCAGGCGGCTCCTTGTAGTACTTCAGCCTCGACATTATGGACTCGAGGGCGCTCTGTACGTTGGTCCTCGTCGATTTCGATTTAATGTTGGCGGCGGAGCCGTGCTCATCCCTCAAGTACGCCACTACGTCCGATATCCTCTTATCGTGCGGGATATACAGAGAGATCAGCTCGGTACCCTGCCCCTGCTTGCTCTTTAGTTCTTCGAGCTGCCTCTTGAACTCATACTTGTGCCTTGCTTCTTCGGTCATGTGATATTTATCCTTTTTAAAACGTTTTTTAAAATTTTAAAGTCGATGCGGCCGCCTGCGGGCGCCAAAACGCACAGCTAGCGGCATTAACGGGAAAATGATAGCGATACGCTAATCGTGGGCATATGTCACGTTGACCGGGCGGGCTATAGATGATAAAACATGCTCGATGCAGCCCGTGTAGGATCCGTGATATGCGCTCACGCTCATCAGAATGGCCGGACTAAGTATATAAAGATTATGCAGAGAAAGTGGGCCTAAAAAGAAAAAAGAAGTGGGTGGAAGCCCACTCACTTGATAACGTACTTGCCGATCAGGCGGATGGAGTTGTACCTGTCCGGGCCGATCGGAGAGCCGACGACGATCTGGGTGACGCCCAGGCTGGTCAGGCCGTCGATCTTGGCGTTGATATCCGCGGGGGTGCCGTAGATGGAGAACGCGTCGATCATGGCGTCATTGACCGAGCCGAAGGCGGTCTTGAAGTCGCCCTTACCGAGGGCTGCCTTGATCGTAGCGACTACATTCGGGTCCAGGCCGTGCCTTGCCAGGATTGGGGGCGGCGAGCCGGCGGTGATGAACGCCGCTACGGGCTTGACTGCTCCCTTGGCCTTCTTGATGTCGTTATCGATGGAGACCGCGACGCATGCCGCGACGTCGAACTTCTTGTCGCCCTTTGCCTTATTGATGATGGGCATCGCGACCTTGAAGTCCTTCGGGTTGGAAGCGTTGATCAGCGAGCCGTCGCCAATCTTGCCGGCGGTCTCGATCATCTTCTCGCCCTGTGCGCCTATGTAGACCGGGATATTCTTCTGCTTGGGCTTGTAGGCAAGCGACGCGCCCTGGAACTTGAATACCGGGTTATTCGGGGTGTTAACCGGTGCGCCCGACCACATCGTGCGCATTATAGCGACAGCCTCTACGAGCCTTGCAATGGGCTTCTCCACCGGGATGCCGATCTTCGGCAGCGTGCTCAGGTCACCGGGGCCTATGCCGCAGCAGGCCCTGCCGTCGGAGAGCTCATCGAGCGTGGCGATGGCGGTGGCCGTGTCGGCCGGGCTGTGGGTGAACGTGTTGGTGATGCCCGTTCCCATCTTGATCCTCGTGGTCTTGTCCGCTAATAAAGCAAGCATCTCGAAAACGTGCCTGTTGTTGTAGTGGTCTGTGATCCACAGGTAATTTACTCCATTGTCTTCAGCAAACTTACAATAGTTGATTAAATCCTTGGGTGGATAGTTCGGAACGAACTCCATTCCAAAAGTTGGCATAAATCATACCTCACTCAGGTCTTTTTAACCCTAACTATATTGTAATGAAAGTACTTGCTTAAAAGAATATCGGTTTTTTGGCCTGACAATGACAATAATTTTTAGGGCATTAAAAAAATAGTAGGTTTATTTTATATTAAGCGTAATATTTTTATAATCGGCCCCTCATGCGGGAAGGTTTATATAGCGAAGCTACGGGGGCCGGTTTAGCCCTTCCATGATCCGGGGCCCGGAGCTGGTGCCTATGCGGGATGCGCCCGCTTCGAGGAACCTTCTCGCGTTCTCGAACGTGCGGATGCCGCCGGACGCCTTTATTTTTATGCCGGGGACCTCTTTTTTGATGAGCGCGACGTCCTCGAGGGTGGCGCCCCCAGGCCCGTAGCCGGTGGATGTCTTCACGTATGGGGCGCCCACATCTCTAATTAGCCTGGCGGCCAAAACTTTTTCCTCGTCGGCCAAGTAGCACGCCTCGATGATTATCTTGACCATCGCGCCCGTGGAAGCGTCGACGACCTCGGATAGCTCCCGCCTGACGCTGTCGAGCAGGCCCGACTTCAGGTACCCTACGTTGATGACGGCATCGATCTCCTCGGCCCCGGCGCCGACGGCTTCCCGGGCCTCGAAGGCCTTCGTGTGGAGGGCCGCCGAGCCGAAGGGGAACCCCACGACGCAGCACGTCCGGACGCCGCTGTCCCGGAGCCTCTCGCTGGCCAGCGACGCCCAGCAGGAGGCCACGCACGCCGAGGCGAACCCGTATTCCTTCGCCTCGTCGCACAGCCTTATGATGTCATTCTCCGTGGCGTCGGGCCGTACGTTCGTGTGGTCGATGTGCCTGGCGAGCTCATCCGCGCCCATATGCAGGATATCCATGTCTACTCCTTATTAATTATACATGTCATAGGCGTTCGGGTCAAAATCGGGGTTTATCTCGATGGTCCGGGAGATGCACCTGGCCGCCTCCTCGCTGTTGCCCAGTATGCTGGAGAACAGGCCTTTGTGGTACCAGGCCTCGGCGAACTTCGGGTTTATCTCGATCGCCATGTCGAAGCACGGGATGGCCCCACTGTAGTCCTCCAGGCGGCCGAGCAGCACCCCCCGCATGAACCAGGCGGCCTGGCTCTTCGGCTCAAGCTCCGTCACCCGCGTATAGCTGTCGAGGGCTTCCCGAATTTTTCCCCCCACTTCCATGACGCAGCCCCGGTAGAACCAGGCGTCCGCATACCCCGGGCTTAGCTCCACCGCCCGGTCGAGCATTGCCAGCGCCTCCTCGTAGCGGCCATTTTTAATGAAGAGCATGCCCTTATTATACCAGGCCTCGGCTATTCTGTCATTCAGGCTTATCGAGCCGTCGAAGCAGTCCAGGGCGTCCTCGTCTTTGCCGGCTCTAGCCAGCGCCTCGCCCTTCCCCAGCCACGCCGCGGCGTTTTTAGGGTCGATGGCCAGCGCCTTTCCAAAAGATTTTAGGGCTTCATCCGGCATGCCCAGCCGGGACTGGTAGGAGCCCATGTAGAACCACAGGTCCGCGCTCATCGGCTCCAGCTCGAGGGCTTTTTCCATGCACGAGAGGGCCTGCGCGCCCTCGCCCATCCGGGCCAGCGCCCGGGCGCAGCTATGCCACGCCTGCACCGACCCAGGGCCGAGCTTCAACGACGTGAGGCAGGCCTGCGCCTCGTCCTCGACCATGCCCAGCTCCCTGAATAATAAGCTCTTGTCATACCAGAACTTGGCGTTGCGCGGCTCCAGCTTGAGGGCCTGCTCGAAGGCCGTGAATGCCAGGTCGTACCTTTTGAGCTGCATCATCACCAGGCCCTTGCAGTTATACGCTTCCGCGTAGGCGGGATCCAGCTTAATGGCCTCGTCCATTAGCAGGACAGAATCGTCAAGGCGGCCCTCGCTCGCCAGCTCGAGCCCCTTTTTAAGTACTTCGACGGGATCGCCCCTCGCATCGCCCACCATGCACACACCGGAATAAAAGGATAATGTGGCTACTAGCCTAAAGACTTTCCTTTTCCCAAAATCATAAAAATTATATGCTTTAGTGGCCTTTATACAAGGGGTGTTGATATGGCCGAATATATCTACATTGATGGCAAGTTCTATACCAAGGATAACGCAAAGATATCTGTTTACGATCACGGCCTTTTATATGGTGACGGGGTCTTCGAGGGCATCAGGGCATACAACGGCAGGGTTTTCAGGCTTGACGAGCACATCGACAGGATGTTCGACGGGGCGAAGGCCATCATGCTCACGCCGCCCGTAACAAAAGAAGAGATGAAGAAGATCATCCTGGAAACGCTGAGGAAGAATAATTTAAAGGACGCTTATATACGGCCTATTATAACGAGGGGGAGGGGCGACCTGGGGCTCGACCCGAACAAGTGCCCGAAGCCCACGGTGATCTGCATCACCGAGACCTGGGGAGCCATGTACGGCGACCTCTATGAGAAGGGCCTGACGGCCATCACCGTGAGCGTGCGCAGGAACGCCCCCGAGGCGCTCCCCACCAACATCAAGTCTCTTAATTACTTGAATAACATCCTCGCCAAGATAGAGGCCAACGTCAAGGGCGGCAACGAGGCCATCATCTTCGACGTGAGGGGAAACCTGTCGGAGGGCTCCGGCGATAATATCTTCATCGTCAAGAATGGCGTGGTCACGACGCCCTTCGTGCAGATCAACCTGAAGGGCGTCACCAGGGGCGCCGTGTTCGAACTGGCGGAGAAGATGAAGGTCCCCATTTGCGAGGCCAACATGGGCTACTTCGACATGTACACAGCCGACGAGGTGTTCGTCACCGGCACCGCCGCCGAGATATGCCCCGTGACGAAGATAGACGGCCGCATCATCGACAATGGCAAGCCAGGCCCGGTAACGAAGAAGCTTATGGCGGCTTACAAGAAGCTCACCATGACCACGGGCACGCCCATATACATGAAATAACACGTTTTTCCCCTATTTTTCCATTTTATAGCGGCCGTCCGCCTGCCCGGCCGCTTTTAATATACCAAAGGCTTGATACTATACACATAGACTATTGACCGTAAAATAACCATAGCCATAGACTCCCTAGCAATTGGCCCGGGAGCGGCCGGCGGTAACGCTATTGTGGTAAAAAGGCTTTGAATGCGTCCCCTCCAACGCCTTTTCGCCCCAAATGCCATCATGTCTCTACGCATATTATAGGTATAATGCAGTGATACGTCGGCCGGCCGCTCCACGGGCTTAAAATTTTTTTGATGAATTAAAGCGGGGCTTTTATATCTCCATAACTTTATGTGATTGGCAAGCGTAGAAGCTTCTATCGGCTGGAGTCAATCGATGTATGAATATCTGGCGCTTTTACCGGTCATCCTCCCCATCATAGGGGCCGTGCTCACGTACGTCCTGGGCAGGTACTCGGAAAAGGCACAGGACGTGTTCCTGGTGGCCTTTTCTGCCTTATTATTCATACTGGAAGCCATCTACTTCGTGGGCCTGCAAACGGGTGCCTTGAAGCCATTAGCGTATGGCTTCATCGTGCTCGACGCCCCCGGCATTTTCATATGCGCCCTGGTGGCCTTCATCGGCACGCTGGTCATTTTTTATTCTTTCGTGTACAAGGACGAGAAGCACTACGATAACACGTATTTCATCATGTATTTTTTATTGATGGGCATGATGGGCGGCCTGGCGAGCACGTACAACGTCATCGTGATGCTGATATTCTTAGAGGCGGCCACGGTCATCAGCGCCGTTTTGATCCTGTTCGGCCGCACGAAGCGGGCCATCAAGGCGACGTACGTTTACCTGGCCATCAGCATCGTCGAGGTCGTCCTTGTGGTCGCGGGCGCTTTCATACTGTACAACGATGCCGGGACCCTCGACCTGAGCCTCTTGAGGCCGGGTGCCGTGAGCCAGGGCGATATGTTCTTACTGGCCATGCTGTTCTTCTTCGGCTTTGGCACCAAGGCCGGGCTGCTGCCCCTGGGCATCATCTGGCTACCGCCCGCACACGCCGAGGCGCCGCCGCCCATCAGCGCCACCATGTCGGGCATCCTCATCAAGGCGAGCGTCATAGCCATGGTCAAGGCCGTCTACCCGTTCTACATCATCTCGGGCGTGGGAACGCTGATACTCGTCGTGGCCTTCTTCGGCGTCCTCAACATGTTCGTGGGGGTCATCATGGCCTTATTGTCCGAGGATATCAAGCGCTTACTGGCATACCACAGCATCAGCCAGATGGGCTACATCATCGTGGGCTTCGGGCTGGCCACGCCCGCCGCCATCTACGGGGCGTTGTTTCACATCACCAACCACATGCTGTTCAAGGGCTGCCTATTCCTGATCACGGGCGCGCTTATCCTCCGCATAAACACCCGTAAGATACACAAGATGGGCGGCCTTATCAACCAGATGCCGCTCACCGCGATCTGTTTCCTGGTCGCCTCGCTCGCCATGTCTGGCGTTCCGTTCCTGAACGGCTTCGTGAGCAAGGAACTCATATATGAAGGCTCCGTGGAGGCCGGGTATCCCGTCATCTTCTCAATATTCGGCCTGAACATGACGATTATCTCCATCCTCGGGTGGGCCACGAGCGTTCTGACGTTTATTTGCCTGATACACGCCTTCTACGTGATGTTCCTGGGAAAGCCCCGGGAGGAGTTCAAGGCGGTCAGGGACCCGCCCATCTACATGATGCTGCCCATCCTCATCATGGCCGGGCTGTGCATAGTGATCGGGATTTATCCCGACCTGCTCTCGGGGGCCCTGCAGTTCGCCGCCAGCGTGCTCTTGGGGCTCACGCACCTTTAAAACGTCCGGCGCCATAATTACAATGGACATGGAAGGAGCTTTTGATAAACTAAAAAAAGAGCTGGCCGAACGGCTGCACGGCATCAGCCCCGACAGGGTCGTATTCGTGGGCGTCGGCAACCGCCTCAGGGGAGACGATGCAATAGGGCCGGCGCTCATCGACCTGCTGGAGGGCTCCGTGCCTCACGCTCTGGACGCTGGTAACGCTCCCGAGAACTACACTGGGGCCATTAAGCGCCTTAAGCCATCGGCGATAGTATTTGTAGATGCCCTCGATTTCGGGGGGAGGCCGGGCAGCGCCAGGATCATCGAATCGGCGGACGTCCTGGACTATGGGGCGACCACGCATAATTTTTCGCTCGACGTTGCCATGGATTATTTAGGAAGGGAGACGGGAGCCGACGTGTTCCTCCTGGGCGTACAGCCTCAAAGGATCGGCGAGGGCGAGGATATCTCCCCATCGCTCAGGCGGCCGCTAAAAGAGCTGGCCGACGCTATCTCGCGCGCCTTAGAAAGCTAACGGACGTCGAAGCCGCCGTATCCAGTTTTGCTCGCGGGCTTAACCCTGACGTCGCGCACCTGGGACACCCTCGGGCCCTGCCTGATTATCTCTAAAAGCTTCTCCACCTGGTAGTCGTCTCCCTCGAGGACGGCGTGCACCCGGCCGTCGTCCAGGTTCTCGACGTAGCCGCGGACGCCAAGCATGACCGCGTTCCTCCTGGTGAAAGCCCTGAAGCCGACCGCCTGGACCCGGCCCGAAACGATGACGTCGATGGCCTTCATTTTATTGTTAAGGTGGCGTCAACTTCCAGGGGTTAAAGTTACCGATCGCGAGGGCCTTGTTGGTCTTCTCCATCGACTTCATGCCATCCTTCTCGGCGCCGGTCATCGCCCTGATGCAGTCGATGTTCTCGGGCACGACGTCCGACTCCTGGTGGATGGCCTGGAACACGTTGAACTCGCCCTGCGGGTCGATGGTTACCGACTCCTCCCAGATGGCGTTCTCCATGATGTCGTTCCTGGGCCTGCCCATCTCGCGGCCGAACTCCATTGCATCGCCCGTGAACTTGATGTTGTACCAGGAGGGGATGAGCCAAAGCCGTGGCCACTGCCTGAGCGCCGCGAGCACCTCGTCCCTAGAGGGCTTCTTTTTGAGCGTCATGTTCACGAAGTGCATGTGCATGAGCGTGGTCGGCACCTTCATGGCCGCGGTGTCTATGTTTATATTGGGAAGCACGGTCTGCACGTCCGGTCCGTGGTGCGACGGTAAATGGATCGGGTCGGGCACGATGCCGTTGATCGGGCCGCGCTTGGCGTCGTTCGGGTCCCCGCCCCTTCTCACTAATACGACTCGCGCCTTCTGGATCCCGAAGGCCTTCTCAATCGCATAAATGAGCCGGCACAGGCCCGTGGTGTTGCACGAGACCACGCGGACGTACTTCTTGCCTATCGCCTCATTGTAGTTTGCGGCCGCGTTGAAGGACGTGCCGGCGACCTCGTGCTCCTCGCCGCCCTGGAAGATGGCGGGCTTGTCGAGCTTATCGTAAATGTTCTTCTTGTTTTCCTCCCCGAGGCCCTCCGGGGCGCAGTCCACGACGATGTCCGCCTTCTTGATCATGTCCAGGTTAGAGCCGGCGATGGGTATGCCGGCCGACTTGAACTTCGGCTCGGCCTTGGCCGGCTCCACGGCGTAAATGGGATATCCTTTCTTATTAGCGGCGTATGCCTCGTAGTCGGGCTTGGTCTTGGCGATTCCTACCAGCGTCATATCGCCCTGTCGCATCACCGCGTCCGCGACACGCTTACCGATGGTACCATAACCGTTGAGCGCTACTTTAATTTTATCTGCCATTGGGAATTCCTCTTGAATATATATTAACGGGAATCTTATTATATGTTGCGAGGAAAGTACAACCCGTTCCTACCGTGAAAATAAAAAGTCGGGATGGCGGCGTGTTTCAGGACTCCGCCATCTTTTTAAGCGCCTGGGGGTCCACCGAGCCCCTTTCCGAGGACAGCATGCCGTACTGGTGGAACAGGCCCCGGAAGATGCCGATGTTCAGGCCGAAGAAGACGGGCCTGCCCCAGCTATCCTTTCCCAGGTAAATGGCGTTCTCGCCCTGCTCGGGCGTGCCCTCCATCATGGGGTGGTTCTTGAAGTACACGTAGTCGCCCGTCTTGAGGCCGTCGACGGTGCCGGGCATGTACTCGTTGCCCGACCATTTCTCGAGCGTCTTGTACTCCACGACGTTGCCGTCCTTCAACGTGATGGTCTTCCATCCTCTGATCATCAGCACGGGCAGGTGCTTGTTGAAGTTCTGCTCGCCCACGACGTCCAGCTTTGACTTCAACAGGATGAGGTTGATCGCCGCTGCGCAGTCGATCTTGTACTTTCCTCCCCCGGCGCTGATGAAGTCCTCGAGCGCCTCGGCCTTGCTGGCGCCATCCTTAAGCTTCCAGTACTGGCCGCCCGTGAGGTAGACGGGCTCCCAGTACTTCGTGTTGAAGTACTGGTTCTCCATTTGCCGGCCGAAGGCCACGCGCCCGGAGTTCATCTTCTTCTGGAAGGTCAGGGAGTTGTTGACGACAGCGCTCCTGTACGTGGCCTCATAGCGGGACGTGCCGTCCCGGGCGCTGGCGTTGACGCCCGTTGGCGTCACGTCCGTTGGCATCTGGGACTGGCCGACATCCCCGGATGCTTGCGGCATTCCGCCGGACGGCATATCGAACGGCGACATGCCGTAAGGAGACATGCCGTATGGCGAGTCTCCTATGGATGACATGCCGAACGGCGATTGCGCCATCGCCGGCATGGCCGAGCCGGACACTATGGCTAAAAGAGCGATCATTGCGGTCACGCGTCTTAACATCAATCGGGATACGGGGGTTCCGGCGGCTAAATCATTCGTCGTGGTAATGGACGTGGCGCGGCGCGCCCTCGTCTTTATTTTCACCGCGAGGGCGCGCCTGCTCCTGTTAAAAGTCCCGTATTTACCCCGCTATAGGCCGATGGGATGCTCCCGGGCTATGTATTGCCATGCTTTTCTAAAGGATTTTATACCAATAAGGGGGAATAACGTTGGGTGCAATATGGCTAACGTGAAGATGCTTGCATTCGACGTGATCGTTTTCGTTTATGTTGCCATAGCCTTCGCCGTATTCGTCCCCTGGCTGCTGCTTTCTGCCTGGGGGCCGACACCCATGACTCTCGGTGTTTCGGATGCCGTATACAGGTTTTTCTCGGTATTTTGCCACCAGCTTCCCTCGCGCTCGTTATTCTTCGATGGCATCCAGATGCCCGTGTGCGCCCGCTGTGCCTCAATTTATGCCGCGACAGGGGCGGGCTTGTTGTTCCTGAGGCTGCGGGGGTATGGCCCACGCGAGTTCAAGATGAACTGGCTTTTGTTTGCCCTGTTGCTGGCGCCCACCGGCCTGGACGGCACCACCCAGTGGCTTGGCTGGAGGGAGAGCACGAACGCGCTGAGGTTGATCACTGGCGTCCCCTATGGCCTGGGGTACGCGTACGTGCTTGCCTGGGCCGTGCCCTTCGTCTACGCCCTGCTGGAACTCGTCGTTGTGGCCGCGAGGCGGGACTGGGCGGGGACGGACGCCGTACTCGGGCGCATCAAGTTCATGGCCTGGCCTTTCACCACGGGGCGCACGGAGGCACCACAGGGGGCACGGTGAATTGCTCACCATGGAGGGCACGGAGGACTTTTATTTTCACCATAAAGGTCCACAGTCAGTAGTTCCGTACTTATTTAATAATGGCCTGTCTCGCTATGCGGCATACCTATTGCCCGGGCGAGCGTCGTTTGACACAATGACACAATGACACAATGACTTTTTATAACTCAAGAGGCTTCGCCCCTGAGAGACCCCCGTTATATTAATTTTATAACCGAAGCCCGATCCCTTGCACTGTCCAAATCTAATAATAAGTATTTGGGGTCTGCGAGGGGGGCATCAGCCCCCCTTCAGCATTTAAAAAGTCCTCGTGTCATTGTATCATTGTGTCATTGTGTTAAACGACATGCCACAGGGCAAACTAATAACACAAGCAATTATAAAACGAGCACGGAACTACTGACAGTGGTCACGGAGGTTTTTTATATGCTGAAGGGGGACTGATGTCCCCCTCGCAGACTCCCGGCCTGTTTTATTTTTTATGATGCATCTCCTGTTTATCATTATTTAAGAGAACCTCCGTGCCCACCGTGTCCCCCGTGGTGCCTCCGTGCGCCCCGTGGTCTATACGTGTTGTCCGGCATCGGCGGCCGTGGTATTTCTTTGTCGTTCCGCTTCCTCTTCCATCACGAGGATCTGCTGCATGTAGGGCATCACGAACAACGCGCTGCCCAGCCCGAATATGGCGCCCGTGACCACCCGCAGCTCGTTGTTGCTCAACGTGGTCCAAACAAGCTGCATGCCGGGGCCTATGCCGCGGGGCAGGGGCACGCCGAAGAGCTGCGCAGTCCCATCGATGCCCATTGGCACGCACAACAAAAAATAATAAAAGATATGGAAGGGCTTAAGCTTATTTCTAAGGAAGTAGAAGAGCAGGCCGCCCGCCAGGAACGAGGCGTAGATGGCGAAACACCGGGAGCACACGGCCATCTGGTGGCCGAAGATGAACAGGCACCGGTCGGGTATCTGGTGGCAGGTCGGGTGGTATCCAGCCATGATGGCCCCGGCGATGGCCACCAGCGTCGGGTCGCCCGTGGACATGAGGTAAGGGCTCAGAAGGATGGGGATGATGAATATAAAGAGGGCTACGTTGATAATCGTGAGCCAGTGTTTTATGATGAACGAGCCGATCGAGATGATATAGCGGTCGTAAGTACTCATCTGGCCACCGGTCCAAACAATGAGTCCTTTGTTTAAATCTTTGATGCTCTAGGCGGGCTTTTTTGTGATGGATGGCAGGACGATGGTGAAGTAGTGCGTCAATAACACTAAAACGATGGCGCCGATGAACAGGCCGGCGATGCCGAAGACGATGGGCCCGAGGATGTAGGCGAACATCAGCAGGCCGGTGTTCACCTTGCCGCGGGCCATGAACGGCCGCAGGACGAAGTCGGGCAGCGTCTGGACGAAGATGACGACCGCCGCGGCCATGAGGATGAAGAAAAGGGCGTTGGGGATGAGCGCCCCCGCGGCGAGCGATTCTATGAGGATGTAAAGGAACAGCGGCACGGTGACGATGTACATGCCCACGACGGGCACGAGCGCAGATACGCCGCACAGCATGCCCAAAAGTATGGGCGACGGTATTTGCATGGTGGGCGGGGCGAACACGTTGAGCAGGTTAAAGATGAACGCCGCCACGATGGCGAAGAATACGATGCACAGTATGTTGCCGAAGAATATCTTTTCCAGGTCCTCGTCCACCGCCCGGGCGTACCTGAGGAGCACATCGTCGTGCTCGTGGGTCAGCACGGGGAACGTCGCCTTGAACCAAGACTTCAGCCGCTCGTCGTCCCTGAGTAAATAAAACGCGATGATGAGTATTAAGAACAGCTTGAAGACGATGTCGACGATTGTCATGCCGGTGGCGAAGACGACCTGCTGCAGGCTAAATATTGAGCCCGAATAGCCGTACAGCGCCTGGTACAAGCTCGGGGGCACTATGGCGCTGAAGTTGCCCGACATGATGTTCTCCATGGTCAGGCTCTGCTGGGCGTGGCTGACCGTGGAGCTCAGGTTCGACAGGGGGCCCTGGGGCAGCGATTGCAGCCCGAGGCCGGCGATGACCGCATTGAGCTGGTATACGGCGACGAGCAGCGTGTAGCCGATGATGAGGAGCAGAGGCAAAACAAGTAAAAACAGGCAGAGGGTCACCAGGAACGAGCCGTTCTTGACGTACGGCCGCAGCCTGCGTTTTATGGGCTTCGCGATGTAGTAGAGAAAGATGGCGTACACGATGACGGTGAGGAACGGCCATGCGACCCAGAATAGTAACAATACCAGCACCAGGCCGAATATGAGCCATTTTACGTCATACGCCCACTTAAATATCCCTGACATCCTATTGAGGTAAACGTTTATAACATGAAAAATGTTATGTATGCGTGATGACAGGCGTGAGCGACTTTTTCAAGGGGAAGAAGTGCGGCATCTGCGGGAAGGATGCCACAAAGGCGATGTTCGGGCGCTACCTGTGCGACTCGGAGGACTGCTACTGGAAGGCCCGGAATTCCCGGGAGTGTATCGGGAAGACTATGAAGCCTTCAGGTAACTAGCGATTTTCATATCCTGGTTTAGATGGTGGTTTATCCGCCAGGTACATGCTCATCCCGAGCAGAGCGCCGGGGATCGCCCCTACGATGGTGAAGGTCACCAGGTAAGCAGTTAAAAGGGAGTCGAGCGCTATTCCAACGAGATTCCCGATTACCGGGCTTACGAGCGAGCCGATGCCGAAACCAATCATCCCTGCCAGCATGAATAAAAGGACGTATAAAAAGGCATATGGAATGCTTTTCTTAGAGGTAAGGCCATGAGCAATACCGTATGCGAATCCCCCCGACGCTCCCACGAATGTGAATCCTAAAACCAGCAGCCCTACATCAAGCTCGGGTTTTAACATGAATAACATAGCGTCCTTTTCACTTAAAATGAGGTATAGCGGCAGATAGAGCGGAGATAATAATACGAGCGGATAGCTTAATATGGCGATGATAACAAAGCCAATGACAAACGCGATCAAGCCCAACAATGGAAAAAGCAGTATTTTCTTTAAATCTTTAGAAGGTAATGCCAGGGTCACTCCACCGATAACTCCCAGGGCTATTGCCCCATAAAAATAATAAAAAGGAGAAGTAAGATAATAAACAAACGACGAAAAAATAATATATCCCCATATAGCGCCGCCTACACCGAAACCCACCGCCCCAGATAAGGCATATTTAAGCCATTTCATTTTAAGTAATTCCATATTACCCCTATCTATAATAAAATATAAACTATCGTTTTTAGCCATTCGTCTTTCATATGGCGTTTATTATATTTCCCGAGCCTGATAGTTTGATCGTATTTCCTATTATGCCTCCGTTAATGGTGTTTGCGGACCCTGAAACTCCTATTTCTCCAGGCAGAGTATAGAATATGCCATTGAAGATACTCTTACTCCCGGACATTTTTATACCATCGTTCGAGAAGAAAAGAATATCATCAGCATAGGAAGTGCAATTATATTCTTCGCCGCTAACATCAATCCTCCCCCCGGCGATGATAGTAAACATTCCCGTGATCTTACTTCCGCTCAAGGTAACATTGCCTGTCACGTAATATAGCCCGCCCAAAGGCGAGTTAGGCCCCGAGACGCTGAGATCGCCGTCGATGAAGTGGTACTTTCCATTGGCTTCTGCGGACAAGGCCTTTACCCCGCCGGGCCTGTAATCTTCAACGGCATATTGTAAAGACATCGCCCTGGATGAGACCTTTACAGGCACATAAATGTCTTTATTGCCGGTACTCTGGACGTGGGATGAATACTCGGTCGTGCCATTTAATATATTGCCCGATCCGCTGATCATGACCCCATCGTTAGAGTGGACTGTGCCATTGACCAGGTTTTTACTGCCGGATATCCTGATCGCATCGTATTGCGTTACCGTGCCATTCGCCCAAATGGACGGATAAGCCACTGCGAGGTTGATATCAACGGTATCTCCAGGCTTTCCCGAGAGGTTATAATACTCAGCGGTCTTGTTACCGTAGAGCGCTTCAACCGTATAGATGTGCTTCGAGGATCCGGTCGTAATATACGTGCTGTTATCATCGGTCAACGTCGTGTAGACCATTGTACCATTCTCATCATAAATGTTGACAGTGGAATTAGCCATGATGTTACCTTTAACGTCCGTAACGATGCCCTGGATCCGGTATGCTTCGGGCGTTGGAACGAGGAAGAGAGTACCGTTTACTCCCAGGCTGGTATTCCCTTCATGATCGAACCTCTGTATATATGGTGAATAGCCGTCGGCGTTCACAACTACCTCGTGGATACCCGGCGTTACGTTAGCCATCATGCAGTAGCCCGTCTCGTTAGTGAACGTATAATACGTCTGGTTACTCATGATGATAACGATGGCACCACCCACTTCTTTGTAGTATATGTCTTTGGCGACCACGCTTACCAGGTCCTTAAAGCTAGTCAGGATCTTATACGGATCATTATAATTTTGCTGATCCCACGGGTGCTTTGGCGGGGCCCCTCCCACGTTAACCACACGATCTCCTTCAACAAACGGTACTGGTATATAAACAGGAACACCCTGGTCAGGCGAATAGGGGAACGTGTCCATGCCGTCGAACTTACCGATAAAGTCATCCGTAATCTCGGTTACCTTCAAATAGGGCGCATCATGGGAGATTTTCGCACCACTACTCCAGAAATAGAAAGGAATGTGTCCAAAACCCCAGGTCTGATAAGCAAATGGTAGTATAAATGGCGTCGTGGATGGCGGGATTCTATTAACTATGACCCCGTATACAAACGCATTGCTTACGTCATTGAAATACGCTATTCCGTCATCGTCTTTATCGATGGCGCTCGCATGAGACCCTTCTTCAACCAATATTCCCATATGATCTTTTCCCGGGTTGTCAAGGACGTTATTCGGAATCCACCATTCGTGTGCCGACGCTGCCACCTTGTTCACCTTGCCTGTAGCCTTATCCGTGAATACGAATACGCACTCCCAATCATGATAATGCTTATTTCTAAAATCGTTATATGGATAATAGAACCAGTACTCGTAGACAATTTCCGATCCAGTGTCCACTGTATGGTAATATATAGTGGCTTTATCCATCTTTTCCGCGAACGACAGGTTTAAGTAGTTATTTTTACTCTTTTCCCCGCTCGTCTGCATAATATCATCGGTGTAGAAGAAGGGGGAGGTAGGATAATATTTCTCCTCGGAGTCAAACCAAAAATTAGGCACATATTTCAGCGCATTGTTCGTAACAGATAATCCGCTTGCATATCGGAACTCGTTCCTCAACAGGTTTTTCTGTTCGCTGAACCACGTGGCGCCATCCGCTACGCGCTTCCACGGCCATTCTATTGTCTCCATGGTGGCGAGAACCTTCCCGGAGCCATACGAATACTCTATGTAGGTCGGATAGCCCGTAGGATTGCCGGTAATGCCTATGATTATATGGGCGTCGGCCGGAATATTGGCAAAGTAGCCGTGCGTGGAGTAATGCCACCCGTCCAGCTCTGCATCAGTAATACCGCTCACGATTGGGCTGTTCGAATCCACTATGCTAAGATATTCATTAATATTATTGACGTGCGTTACGCCCCCTGGAAGGAAAGAACTACTCCAGTGCCCGGCATTCCATCCCTCGTCGGTAGCATGGGCGACCAGGACGCCGCCATTATACACGTAGCTGGCGAGCTTATCTTTATTACTTGCAAGATTGTTATAAGTCCACGTTTGTTGATCTGATGCTATGATGACCATCTCATACTTGCTCAAATCGGTCGTCGCCAAACTGCTGGAACCGAACACGTCATAAGTGATCCCAAGTTCATTCAGCGCATACTCGTTAGACGGATAACCCCATGGATATACGTCTTCAATCAGCAATGCCTTCTTCGAGCCTCCACTTTGAGAAGCCGCTGATGCCCCCATCAGCATCCCTGGCGTATTTCCTGAAGGCACCGCCTGCACCGGGCACATAATCGGCAGGCGGCGTGTTTGTCGAGCCATTTATAATATCAATATTATTAGCAATATCACTAATAGTCATTTGATTATTGGCGGTCGGATCGCCATATGCGGCAAAAGTAATGCCGCCAGTGACTATTAACATTATAAAAAATATCGATATTAATAACCATGTTACATGGATCCTTCTCAAGTAAATACCCCTCATTACGTCAATATCCGATAGATCAGACTTTTACAAAGCCTATATCTAAGATTTAATATAATTGCATAACCAATTGGTTGGATAACAATCGGTAACTAATTAAGATAATTATAAATGATTAAGCGAATATATAGTTATCTCATATTTATAATCTTTTTAAAGAAATGATTTATAAGTCGGTTTAAAAAAATTTAATTTATTAGCTCTCTGTATTCGGTATTCATGCTATCGTACTAGTTTTGCCACGTTCCAGCCCTTTTTGACTCCTAGAGATTGGGCTACGGGCTCGCATTTGGCCCTTAGCAAGTATGCTATCGGCCTGAAGCCCTCGTCGGATAGCGACTCGTAGTTTGCCATGCCCTTGCTGATGATCACGTCGGCCTCTTTCATCGCTTTCATCGTCTCCGCCGGCACCTCTCGGAGGCAGACGCCGATGGCGTTGGAGCCCGTGGTGAGCACCCTGTCGACTTTTTTATCAAGGCCCATCCTCTCGACGTCCTCCATTGTGGCGTCGGTCACGATGTTGCCGCCCCTCACCACGAGAGCCACGCGGGCGCCGGCGTCTTTTAGCATATCCAGCACGAGCTCGTCGAAGTAGATCTCGCCGCAGTTGTCCGTGAGGTATGCGACCCTCCCTCCGCTGGCCAGGCCCAGGATGGCGCCCGTGTCGTCCACGTCGAGGCCGCGCCTCATCTCTTCCCCGAAGAGGGCCTCGAACCCGTCGACCTCCACCTGGTGCTCCTGCAGGCCGAAATCAAAGTTATTGCCGACGATGGAGGCCAGCACGGCGAGCCTGAATCGGCCCTCAGGAGGCGCCAGGGCGATGGCCTTCCTCACGGCGGGCATCATCCCGGCCGCGATGGCGTTGCTCTGCGCCTTCATCTCCTTATATGGGTCGTCATCGCCCAAAATAGAGCACACCTTCCGGTGTATCCCGGTGGATATGTCCGTGGCCCTGACGCCCTCGCGAAAGTGCTCTTCCAGGTACTCGACCCCTCCCATTACGGCCTTAAAGACGAGCGATTTATCTTTCGTGGAAAGCTCAGCTTCATACAACGAGCGGTTCAACAGGCACGGGGCGCATCTCGGGTCGGACTTCATACGTATCGGATAATGAAAGGCCGACGGGACATATATGCTTTTTCAGTCCCGAAAAAATGTATTATATACCTTAAATAATATATTATTGTTGTCTATGGAATCTTTACGCATCGCGATGTTCGCCTGGGAATCGCTATACGGGGTCAAGGTGGGGGGCCTGGCCCCGCACGTGTCGGAGCTATCCGAGGCGCTGGCGAAAAAGGGCCACGAGGTACACGTGTTCACCAGCAGGGGCGATTACGGCCCCTACGACGTGATCAAGGGCGTCCACTACCAGCGCGTGAGGAACGACAGGCGTGACGGCATCGTCCGCCAGATGGACTCGCTGTGCGACTCGTTCGTGGAGCGCTTCAAGGCGGTGGAAAAGCTATTCGGGAGGTTCGACGTGCTCCATGGCCACGACTGGCACCCGGTGACGGCCCTCACGCGCTTTAAGAAAAAGGGGCGGAACTTCGTGCTGACCTTCCACTCCACGGAATGGGGCAGGAACGGGAACCACCACAGCGACTCGCCACAGGCCAGGGAGATATCGCACAGGGAATGGCTCGGGGGATACGAGGCCGGGGAGCTCATCGTCACCTCAAGAACGCTCATGGACGAGCTCCAGTACATTTATAAAATTCCGTCCTTCAAGCTTAACCTCGTGCCGAACGGCATATTCCCGAAAAAGATGCGCCGGGATATCCATCCGGCCGAGGTCAAGCCAAGATATGGCATCGGCCCGGAGGCGCCTCTCATACTGTTCGTGGGCCGGATGCGCTACCAGAAGGGCCCTGACCTCCTCGTGAGGGCGGTGCCGCATGTGCTTAAAAAGAGCCGGGGCTCGAGGTTCGTCTTCGCAGGGGACGGCGACATGCGGATGGCGTGCGAGGAAAGGGCGAGGCATGCCGGGGTGGCGGACGCCTGTACGTTCACGGGCTACCTGCCCGATGCGGAGCTCGTCGACCTTTTTAACGTGTGCGACATGCTGGCCGTGCCGTCGAGGAATGAGCCCTTCGGCATCGTCGTGCTCGAAGCGTGGGACGCGTGTAAGCCCGCCATCGGCACCGATGCCGTCGGCATCATCGACAACTTTGTCAACGGCATCAAGGCACGGCCCGATCCCGAGTCCCTGGCCTGGTGCATATCGGACGTCGTGGACAAGCCCGGCGCCCTGAAATGGATGGGCATGCAGGGAAAAAAGTTGGTAGACTCGACCTACGACTGGGACATCATCGTGGACGAGCTGTTAAAGGTCTACAGTAAGGTGCTGTGAATTACGGCACAAGCCTGCCGTCCTTCATCAGCAGCTTCCTGCTGCCGTCGCCATACTCGACCTCGAGCGTGACGTCGGGCGCCGTGACGAAGTCCCAGTGCATGTTGCTCTGCACGTTTCCCCCGTACATGTCGCTGCGGCCGAAGGCCACGTGGACGGAGCCGCCGATCTTCTCGTCCGTCAGGATGTAGCCGATGGCGCGGTCGATGACGGGGTTCAGCCCGATGCCGAGCTCGGCGACCTTCAGGGCGTTGGGGGAGTCGTACTTTTCCATGTCCAGCTCCACCATTTTATCGAGCGTGTCCCGGAGTACGTCCTGGTTCACATCTGCGGTGCACTCGCCCCGTAAGAGCGTGCCGTTTTCAAATTTTAGCCGCACGCCCTTGATGATTATTCCCCTGGTCAGGTCGTCTATCGTGAGCGGGCAGTAGATGGTGCCGCCCCCGTAGGTCTCCACGGGCGCCACGAACACCTCGCCCGCCGGCAAATTCCCGCCCAGGTCGCCCGCCGCGATCTTTTCCGGCGAGAGCATGCCGTCGTCGGGGTTGAGCCGCCGGCCCCCGATGTCGAGGCGGAAGTCCGTGCCGTGGGGGTCGGTGGCGTGCACGTACCGGGCGTTGTGAAGTACGCTCATCACGTGCTCGCATCTCGCCCTCAGCTTGCCATAATCTATATTGCAGCCGCCGATGACCAGCTTTTCCAGCACCTGGAGGGGCACGTGATACATCTTCGCCATGCCCTCCGTGGCCCAGCCCATGTATAGCCATCGTTTTCCGGGCTTACCGTATATCACCTGCATGACAGGGAAGTTGCCCTCCGAGCGCGCCTGCATTTTATCCCTGAAGAGCGCCTTTATGGAAGGGTCGCTATACGGCTCCACGATGACGTAGGCGTCCATCGACTGGGCGATGCCCATCATGATCTTGGGCATCCGCTTAAGCTGTGCGACGGTGCAGGCCTCCAGCAAGCGCTTCTGGTAATCGTTCGATACGGCGCTTATGAGCGGCTGGCCGCCGCGCCGCGCCACGGCTATCCCTATCTCCTCCAGGAACTTTTGTTCGTGCGAGCCGCCCGAGATAAAGACCGCGTCCCCGCCCTTCACGCCGATGGCGTTAATGACGTCCTCGGCCAGCGCCGGGAAGGTACTCTCGTCTACCATGTAAACACACCATTTTAACAATAGGGTGTCCGTGGAGAATAATATGACCCGTGGTCGTATCTAGAAGATAACGATGGTTCGTTTTGGCTTCTTCCTTCTGGCGGGTCTCCTTCGAGAAGATAACGATGGTTCGTTTTGGCTTCTTCCTTCTGGCGGGTCTCCTTCGAGAAGATAACGATGGTTCGTTTTGGCTTCTTCCTTCTGGCGGGTCGACGCCCGGCCTGATGGCCGGGCTACTCGGCGTTTTGGGTGCTGCAGTGTCGGGGCCGGGCTTGCACCCCGCTTCGCATGGCCGCTGATGCGGCGTGCTTCGCTCGCAAGCCCTAAGCAGCGTTTTACTAAAGAAAAACGCTCATTACCCCGCCACCTTCGCATCCGCTGATGCGGACTGATGCCCAAAACGCCTCGACGACCGCCGACATTTACTCCTTACATTGGCTGTGGATCGCATCGCCTATGGTTCCTTTTATTATCCGTTTGCCATCAGGCAATCTAGAAACCGGAGGTCCACGAGGGGGCGAAGCGAAGCGGAGTCCCCCTTCAGTCTCAGTAATAGAAGCCGTGGTGCCTACCATCCTTATACTTCTGGAACGAAGCGGAGTCCCCCTTCAGTCTCAGTAATAGAAGCCGTGGTGCCTAACCATCCATGTTATTCTCGACTGCACGACCATCTTTTTTCATTATTTATGCCCGACCCGCTCATTTCTCCCCTTCATCGGGCACGATACTGATGCCGTTCTCATCGTATACCGCCAGCCATCGCCTATGTTTAGCAAGCTGGCCGCTCAGTATCAGCCCGCTCAGGGGCACGTAGACGAACTGGCGCACGATGCGCCTCAGCTCCCTCGCCCCGTACTCGGGGCTGTAGCCCGCGCGGGCCAGGAACGTTTCGGCGTCCTCGCTGAGCACGAGCGACACATGGTGCTTTTTCTCCAGCTCCGCCAGCGTCTCGTCGAGCGTATTTTTAAGCAGCCGTTTGACGGCCCCGAGGTCCAGGGGCTTGAAGACGACCAGCTCGTCGATGCGGTTCACCAGCTCGGGCCGGAATATCTCCAGCCCTGTCCCGTTCTTATGCTTCCTTTTTACTCCGCTCTCCATTTCATCATAGCTGACCCCGGCGTCGGGCACTATGTTAGAGGTCATGACGAAAATGGTATTACGGGCGTCCGCCGTCCTGCCCTTCGAGTCGGTGATGCGCCCCTCGTCGAATAGCTGCAGGAAAATATCGAACACCTTGGGGTGCGCCTTTTCCACCTCGTCGAACAGCGCCACTGTATAGGGCCGGGCCCTCAGCATCCGGACCAGCACGCCCTCTTCCTCATAGCCGACGTAGCCGGGCGGGGAGCCGATGAGCTTCGCCACGCTGTTCTCCTCGGCGTACTCCGACATGTCCAGCCGGATCATCTCCGAGCCGTTCCCGAAAAGGAACTCGGCGAGGAGCCTCGCCGTCTCCGTCTTGCCCACGCCCGTGGGGCCCATGAACAGGAAGACCGCCAGGGGGCCGGAGCGCTTTTCCAGCCCCGCGTACGCCACCATGAGCCGCTTGCTGATCCGCCCCACGGCCTCGTCCTGGCCGGCAAGCCTGGACCCCAGGAACGCATCGAGCTCCATAAGCCTGGACGATGGCTGGAGGTCGTGGCCGGCCATTATCTCCAGCGGCAGGCCCGACCTGAGGGCCATGGCTTCCGTAACTACCTGCGAGTCCACCTCTTTCCGGGGCTCCTCCATGGAGTTCATGCTGAGAGAGGGCGTCCTCGCGCCCGAGCACGCCGTGTCGAGCAGGTCGACCGCCTTGTCGGGCAGCATGTGGTCGGCGTCGAACCGCATCGATAGGTCCACGGCCGCCCCCGGCGCATCGTCCAGTATCCGCACGCCGTGGTGCTCCTCAAGCTTCGGCCGCAGCGCCTCCAGCATGGCCAGCGCCTCCTCCCGGCACGGCTCCTTTACCAGTATGGTCTCGAATCTCCGCTCGAGCGCCGGGTCGGCATCGATGTAGCGGTGGTACTCCGAGATGGTGCTGGTGCCTATGCACCGTAAACCGCGGGACAGGTAGGGCTTGAATATGCCGGAGGCGTCCATGGCGGCGCCATCGCTCCGGCCCGCCCCCACTATGGTGTGGATCTCGTCGATGAATAGGATGATGCTTTGATCTGCGATGGCCTCCTCTAGCACGCCTGTCAGCCGCTCCTCGAGGTCGCCCCTGTACTTCGTGCTGGCCAGCAGGGATGCCATGCTCAGCTCGATGATGCGCCGGCCGCCCAGCACATGGGAATCCTTGCCGCGGGAGATGCGCGTGGCCAGCGCCTCGACGATGGCGGTCTTGCCCACGCCGGCCTCGCCCACCAGGACGGGGTTATTCTTGGCACGCCGCCCGAGCACCTGTATTAACTGCAGCAGCTCCTTTTTGCGGCCGTAGAACGGGCCCAGCCGGCCGCTCAACGCTTCCCTCGTCAGGTCGCGGCCGTATCTTTCCAGATAGCCCCCGCGTTTCAGGCCTTTCCCCATCTCGAGCCACTCGGCCACCACGTTGTATGTGTCCTTCTTGTCCATGGAACGCTCGAACAGGCCCCCGCCTTCAATTATTTCGATCCACGCCTCGGAGGGCTCCAGCAGGTCCGCGGCCCTGGCGCCCAGCCCGGAGAGCGCGGCCTCGATGACCGGGCCCTGTATCTCCAGGACCGCCGCCATCAAATGTAAGCTGGTGACCTCGCCTTTCGAGCGCGAGAGCACGCCCGCCCGGCGGAAAATGGACTTGCACTCCTCGCTCCGGTGCATCATTCTCCTGTCCGGCTCCTTATCGTCCCCGCCCAGCGATTTCCTCAACGCCCGCCTGAGCGCCGCGGCGGGCGACGGCCCGCCGCAAGTCCCCTCGAGCACGTTCTCGATGGCATCGTGCTCCGATTTTAGCGTTTTTAGCTCGGCCTCGCCCGCCGCCTCCATGGCCTTGTCCAGGCTCAGGATGCCTATTAGCAGGTGCTCCTTCTCTATGAAACGCTGCTTCGAGCGGGCAGCCTCCTCCGCTGCCAGGTCCCATGCCTTCGAGGCGCCCGCCGATACCTTCAGCATATCCATGGTGTCACCCTTTCATTTTATCATATAACAGGCTCAGGCACGCTTCCACGGCCGCCTCTGACATCCCCGACCCGCACATCGCCCTTTCCAGGCCGGCGAGCGCCGCCCGGTGGCGGGGCTCCAGGCGCAGCGTGCCCATGTATTCGTTGATGGCGTCCTGCAGCCTGCCGGACTCTTCCAGCGACAGGCCAAGCATATACCTGGCCTCCGCATTGTCGGGCTCCAGGTACTGGGCCGCGCGGTACTCGACGATGCCCTCCTCGCCTCGCCCGGCCGCCCGCAGCGCGCTGGCCAGGTTGAAGTGGATGATGGCGTCGTCCGGCCGCAGCCGTGCCGCACAGCGATACTCGTAGATGGCCTCTTCGAGCCGGCCCTTCATGGCCAGCGCCAGGCCCAGGTTGATGCGGGCCTCCACGAACCCTGGCTTAAGGCGGATGGCCTCTCTATACTCGCGGACGGCGTCGTCATATTCGCCCAGGCAGGCATACGACAGCCCCAGGTTATGGCGGGCCATCGTGTGCCCTGGCTTCAGCTCCAGGGCGGTGAGGTACTCTTTTATGGCCTCTTCCAGCCGGCCCTTCGCGCGGAGCGCCGTGCCCATGTTATTGTGGGCGTCGGCCAGGCCCGGGTTTAGCCGCAGCGCATCCTCGTATTCCCCTATGGCCATGTCGGCCTGCCCGCGGGCATCGTAGGCCACGCCAAGGTTGTTGTGGACCGTGGCGAGGCGGGCCTCATGGGGCTCGGCCAGCACGTGGTCTGCCCTCAGTGCTTTTCTATACAGCCATATGGCCTCGTCCACGAGCCCCACGTTGTACATCGCCAGGCCTTTGTTGTTATTTTCCCATATGCCGGGCTCTATCCTATCGGAGGGCGGAAGAGGCGCCATGCCCGTTAGGGCCCTGTAGAGCTTCTCCAGGTCGGCCCTCAGCGAGTGAAAATCACGATACCGCTTTTCGGGGGATTTTTTCAGGCATTTGTTGGTGATCCGGAACAGCCGGTTATAGAGACGGGGGACCGGAGCCTCGTTATGCGCCTGGCGGTACGCCTCCAGGGTGTCGGCCATGAACGGCGGCCTCCCCCCGCTGGCCATCTGGTAAAGGATGATCCCAAAGCTGTATATGTCGCTACGCAGGTCGCTCCTGCCCTCGAACTGCTCCGGGGCCATCCACGGGCACGTGCCGGCGATCGAGCGGGCCTGGTATCCGTCCTCGTCGTAGGGCCGCAGCGTCCCCTCCCAGAACCTGGCGAGCCCGAAATCAGTGATCTTCAGGGTGCCGTTCCTCGTTATCATGATGTTGTCGGGCTTGATGTCCCTGTGGGGCGTCACTCCCTGTGAGGCCGCGTAGGCCATGCCGTCGCAGAACTGCATCGCCCAGTCGACCGCCTGGACGGGCGAGACGGAGTTTTTCAGGTAATGTGCGAGGGTATTGCGGCCGGCATCATCAGGCTCTATGTACTCTAAAACTATGAACAGGCGGTTGTCCAGCGCTTCCACGCTGACGGCCTGCACGATGTTCGGGTGGCTGTCCAGTAATACCCACGCCATCGCCTCGCGTTTGAAGCTCTCCTTGATGTGGTCGGAGAAGAGGTATTTATCCTGGAAGGTCTTGAGGGCGTATAGCCGCTGGGAGGAGCAGTCCTTGCAGACGTATACGACGCCCATGCCGCTTTTTCCCTCGCCGCCCAGCACACGGAGTACCTCGTACTGCTCTCCGATGCGGGAGCTCACCGATATTTTCATCTCCTGAGGTATCTCCGCCCGGCCGGAGCCCTCTGCCTTCATCGAGCGCTCCAGGTCGCCCCCGAGTTTGACCGTTTCGTCCATTATTATACACGCCTAACATTTATTTGCCCGATAAGTCCTTATATGGGAGAAAAGGTTAAAAAAGTTACCATTTAGCAAGTTACCATTTAGCACGTGAACTACCACGGTCTGAAGGCCGTAGCTTCCTGTTTCATCGGGGCCTGCTTGCCCGGTTGTTCTACCGAGTAGAGGCGAGCCTCTCCGTCAGGTTCAGGCTGGTTCCCAGCCCGTATTACATTGATTCCTTCTGCGCGTATATTCATTGCGGCATTGCCGTCACGATCTATGGTGAAGCCGCAATACGGGCATTTGTGAGTTCTCATCGTAATGTCCTTCTGAACGATGTTTCCACAAGAACTGCATCTTTGAGTGGTGTTTATCGGGCATATCTTCAGCAAATGCTTTCCAGCCTTCTCCGCTTTGTATTGCAGCTTTTGCACGAAGTCGCCCCATCCAGCATCAAGGATGTTTCTTCGAAGCGTTCTCCTTGCCTTACGTGAGAGCTTTACGATTCGGTGTTGCCTATTGACCATGCCCATGATGTCGAGGTCTTCCACGACGATGACATCGTACCGGTCAACGTATTTTCTGCTCAACTGGTGATTGCGATTGTTCCTCACGTTCCTGATTTTTTTGTGGACCTTTGCCACCTGTTTCCGGGCCTTCCGTCGTGTCAATGGCGATGTAGAAATGCTCAATTGTGGCGTTTTAAAAATGCCCAAATAAAGTATTAAAGGTTTCGCCTCCTATTGCCTTGGGACCAGGCCCTGTTTTCTTCGTTCTTTCAACCGGTAACT